>JAABUO010000089.1_pt1 | contig 252241 bp, 260 predicted proteins | sample 5559291 | NCBI WGS metagenome assembly JAABUO01 (sample SAMN10711878, study PRJNA513372) | rock metagenome | isolation source: Antarctica rocks | place: Antarctica: Victoria Land, Finger Mt sud
TAAATAGAAGCTTTTGTACCAACCTTCTTCTGTATTCTTAATATTCAGTTATAGCTACCTCTAAAGATCAAGCACTATCAACCCTGACCTCCATTGGTTGTATCATCTAGGCACGGTCCTGACACTTCATACTTGACTGTCATGTTCATAAACGATCTGAGCAATTCTAGCAATAGCGATGACTTTGACTTCGTTGATTCTCGTCTTTTCATCAATGCAGTGAGCTTCGTGAATTGCTTTGAAGCTGCTTGAGTCTTAGACTGATTATCATCTAGATTCTTCTCATTCTCATTCTCATCTTCAAATCAGTCAAGCTTCGCTGATGATGACATTGATGATGACACACGCGCTCTTCAAGCAACAAGAGTAGCAGCAGTCTTAGCAACAAAGATCACAAGCTCGCTCGAGATGAGTGCGTTTACGTTGACAGCTTGAGAAGTCTGAGAGATCTTGAGAGGATTAAGCTGAGGAGTCTTGAGAGAATTAAGCCTGAGCAAAGAAAGGTCTTCTACATCTGAAAGCGTCGGGGGTGAGAAGACCTCTGCCTCTGAAGAAAGTACGATAGGATCCTTAGATACGATAGAATCCTTAGGTACGGGGGCGATTTTGCGTGCCTTGGAAGCCTTGGGTGCATCTAGGTGAAGCAGGGCCTTGGAGGGAGCCCTTTTGCGTCCGGTACGCCTGGGGGGCATTCTGACTATCTAGGATTGCCCCCGTGTGAGGCTGAGGTTTGTATAGCTTCAAAAATGAAGCTTGGGGGTGTTTTGGGGGTGTGGGGATGATATCTAGGTATTTGCTCTATTTGCACCAAATTTGAGGCTGATTTGTGGGTTTTCCCCGCCAAATTCGCTAAAACCCGAAAACTGAACTAGACTTTCGGATACAACGATACAACGATACACACCAAAGAGAAAGCCGGATGTACTTCAACAGCTTCGTTTGCAACGAAAAAAGAGCATTCATCACAATACTAGGCAATGCTGTAAAGTCTGAACCAATACATAAACTCTCCGTCCGTTCGATGGTTCTTACTTATGAAATCTATTGCTCGACTATCCCGTTGTCAGTGATCGGTCTCCCTGATGGTTTGACCTATTCATTGGTGTTCAGCGAGACGTGAACAATCGAACTACAGCTGGCTGGTTCTAATAGATGCAGTATGGAAGCTTGAAGCTAGAAGTTTCATACACTTTTATATTCTTATGGAGACAATTTCGTTACAAAAGCGATTTCCAAAGAGGCTGTCGATGATCGTTGCAAATTTGTAGAGCTTTAACAAGAAAATCTGGGTCTTTTCTCTTTGGAAAGACATTTGGTTGGTTTTCTAAGAGAATGCGTACGATGCTCTCTCCCAGCTTCAATGTCAATTTCATACCCTCTGAAGCTCAAGCTCGAAGATAAATCACCAGAACCTAGTACAGTGTTAATTGTCATCAACAAACCCGAAGGATATCGACGATTACTCACCTAACAGCATCCGGACAGATTGATTCTCCACCACTAGACGTCCAAATTGCCTGCTCCCTTACTGGGGTACCAGTATGAGCAGCATTAACCATCCACCCGGGCTTCATGAAAATTCCGACATGCGCCACCGACCCAGCGCAGTCTCCATTCGTAGCCCAGAAAATCATATCACCAGCTTGGGCGTCCGCGCGCGGCATGTGCCTACCCATGGAGGAGGAATATTGGGTTTGTGCCGTGCGCGGAATAGTTTTCCCTACGGCTTGGCAAACAGAATATTGGGTGAGTCCTGGAAGGGAATAAATTAGAACCTGAGAGCAATAATGGTAAGTCAGGAGAAGGGAAATCACCTGAGCAGTCGAATCCTCCTCCGGAGGGACCAGCGCAGCCTCCACCGCCCCAGACATAGGGCAGACCCTCTTCCTTGACCGCCGCACTCACGACCGCAGAGCCAGTGCCCCCAGTCGGAGGCGGAGGAGGCGGCGCAGCCCCACCACCAACGCAGCACTTGATCGTACTATCTCCCGGGCAGGCGCCAGACACAAACGACCCGCCGCAGGAGTCGGCCGTGTTCATGCAAATGCCGGAACCGGACGAGGTGCTGCATGTTTTCTTGACACAGCACTGCACGTTGGTCGCATCGTTGGGGCAGTATCCTGCGAGGTTGAAGCCTTGGGTGGTGCAGTCGGAGGTCAATTGGCAGGTCCCAGCGCCGTCGGGGGTGGAACATGCGCCGCCGATTGACCGTGGTTCCAGAGGAGAGGGGGCGAGGACCAGGGCGTGGGTCATGGTCGCCATGGCCAGGCAGAGGAGCGGGTGGGTGAAGTGCATTGTATGATTTCTGATTCCTTGATCGGCTGAGTGGGTGTTGTTTTATTCCGTGGCAAAAATATATCAAAGCCAATACCCACCAAAAAGCAGACCTATCTCCCTACTATATACCCCAACCCCTCCTCCCCAACGGGGGCGAAACAAAATCCCCAAAGTCTTGGCTCGCCCATACCTTGGGGGCAGTTTTCACCCTCGCCCCTTACCCTCATCATCTTACTCTTAGGTAGCAAGTAGATCACCAACCGGCCCGTACGAGGTGTTAGGTAACGAGTTATCATTCGTTTTGTACGTACAACAATACCGTAACCACAATCCCCCAAACCCAAACCCAGGACAGCATATGTGCGGGAGATTGATTCGGACGGGTACAGAGGTGCCAAGAAACGCCATTCGCTTACGACCCCGGATCTGCTGTTTCATGCAGAGTGGCATGGCAGGGTGAGGAGATCGACAGGTACGCGAGCGGAATTCGCCGTTGGCATAGTGGGTCACGTGGGAGGCTACTTGCAAGTTGAGCATAGATAGGTAGGTAGCGCTCTCTATTTCTTGCCGCTGTCACGCAACTACGGTGTTGGGGGCGTGTTTTGACACAGCTGTGTATTGTCAATCGACGATGACAGACATTTAGCGTTCTACGCATTTTCTTCCACGTGGATGCTCTCGCTATCTCGGTGTCTTTGGATTTCGGAGTTGAAGGTCAGAAGGGCAAGCAACGCCATAATGCTATTATTAAATGCATCCCGTTTCCTCACTCATTATTGATTCTATGATTCAAACCCAGTAGCCCGAGGTCATGTTCGTCGCGCCGGTTCCGGCGGCAGCGCCTTGTCCCTAATCGATTTCTTTCTCAACCCCGTCCCGACTGGTCCCGTCACTGGCGAGACCCCGTCATTGAAAGGGGAAATGTCGCCTTCTATCGGCGAGACTTGGTCGCTCATTTGCGACACTGGGATTATAGTTGGGGTTTTCGTTGATTTTTTTTCAGCGGGGTCTAAGACTGGAGAGATGTCGGGTTTTAGGGGGGAGACTTCGCCGTTTGCTGGGGGGATTGGATGTCTAGGTGGTTGCGCCATCGATTTCTTGACGGCCTCCCGGACTTGCTTGTGAAATGGCTCCTCAACCGCTTCGTGGGTTGGCTCCGTTATTATTTCAACATCGTGGCTGTTCTCGTGTTCCGCACCTCCAACAGGCTCCTTTGCCGGCTCATAAAACCCCCTATTCCCAGAGTAACCCGCTCCATCAAGCTCAAACATGCCCTGCTCCGGTAGCTCAGCGCGCATCTCATCCTGCTTCCCCCCCGCCAGCTCTGGAGGTTGTTGGTACATCTCGTGGAAGCCTTTGGGATTCGTTGGAGGTTTTTGGTAATCTCCATTAGCCACGTCGGAATGAGCAGTAGCTGCAGCTTTGTTTGCTCTCCGGCGCTTGATGAGGAAAAATGAGAAGACGCCGATCAGAGCGCATCCGACAACACCGCCAACGACACCGCCTGCGATGCCCGCGACGCTTGTTTTGGATGAGGAAGAGGATGGTGTTGGGGTGGGAGAGGTGCTGTTGGTGGTGGTGGAGGGGAGGTTGTTGTTTAGAGGAGTTGTTGCGTTGGTAAAATGGGTGATTTGGAAGAGCGATGCAATTGCTGGAGAGGTCCACTTCGTGGATATGCTGCAATAGATTAATATGAATTTACTATTGAACATCGAAACCGTATCGGACTCACTTTTGCGCGTAATATTTCTGGACCGGATCAGACTGCACATAAGGCGGAGGCGGAGCAGTGAATTGGCTTGCAAAGCTCAAAGTCGTCATATCGAAAATAGCAAGTCCTTGCGTGAAGGGGTCTGGAGATTGAGAGAAGGTAGCTTGATCAAGTTCCAGTCCGCTGCCAGTGTGCGTTAGAGTGGTATCAGTGTCCACGCCACCAACGGTGAGAATTTGACTGCCGCCAACAGCATTGCAGGTCAAGCCATGTCGAGGGTGTGCTGCTGGATACTTTGCCTTGATCCAAAAGAAGCCTGGTAAAGTGAGGACGTAGGCCTCGTCATACGGAATTGCGGCGGCACCAAGATTTCCATTCCACCCTGCGTACATAAAGCTGTGATAGACTAAGATTAGCCTCATCCGTAACCATACTCCCGACACTAGACAACCAAGGAATATAACAAGGAGAACAAGATACGTACATCTCATAGGTACTGTTTGTCGAGTTAACACCCGCTGTACAGAATTCGACTCGTGCTTTTGGAATGCTCCCAGATGTAGCTTGTTGATACCACTTCTTTGATAAAGGATCGAAGATCGAAATCGTCCCAAAATCTCGAAGATCAGTAGGAATAATGTAGTCGCCGCCCATTACAACAAATAGCCCATTCGGCCCGAAGGAAGGCACGTAGTGCATGACCCCCCGCTCTGCAGTCCCATTCGTCTGATACCCAGCTGCACTTGAGTTTGAGAATGTCTTTGTTGTCATATTGAATTGCACAAGCCCGGGTAGAGCTACCTCGCCACCAACCTTGGCTGCCGTTTCAGGCGTTGTCAGGAAATCTTCCGTCCCACCAAGAAGGAAGGCACTGTCAGCGCCATAAGCCATCATAGGCCTCCACGGGCGCGTTATGGATCCGAACGCGGAGTTGTTTGCGCCATACACTTCATTCCAGCTTCCACCGCCGGCGCCGTCCGGCTTGAGGGACCATAGCTGCAATTCAACTGGCGGAGGTTGGTCTGCATAAAGCGAGATCCTTCCAGCAAATCCAGCGTAAAGAACGTTGTCTTGCTCACTGTACCAGAGAGACGGGTTAACCAGGTTCGGCACCGCATCGGGTTTGGGATTGGAGTGTATCTGGACCGATGAGTTCGTCCATGTTTTGGATAGGTCGATGGCAAGGGTAGTTGTCGCTGGAAAGGACAAGGTGAGTACAGAGCAAATGGCAATAGCAGAAAGAGCATACAATATTGGTAAGTAACGTTTCCATTGCTCCTATATGAAAATTCCCCGCCATCTATGTAGATCCAATTTCCAACAACAGCAGCTAGACCTTCAATCAGAAATTGAACCGGAAATATGCCTTTTAGATGACAACATACAGGCGTGGTAGGCTCGTCGGTAGAAGTCAGAGCTTGCTACGACGGCGGGAGCTTGCCGAGCCACGAGGCTGCTAGCTAAGTAGCCGTGGTCAAGAACATCGCTTTCAAGCAGTTGCAAAGGCTGACTGTTCACAGTGCAGAAGTAAAGCGTGCTAGAGACGAGATATCGAAGAAGTCGCATTGCAAATCCAGAAAAGACCGAGAACCTCACGAGGTCCGCAAGTGAGGGTGCAGAACATTTTCACAAAAAAGCTTCCCAGCTCTAAGTTCATGCTGTTTCATAAAGGCGTTACCAGTATAGTCAGCCTGATTGACTATCTCACAGGCAGACCTTCTTCAGGCATAGATACGGAGTACAAAGTTATTGGTCTCGCATGTCCGAGGTTCAGCTCTTAAAACAACCTGAGACACATGCTGGGTGATACTGCAGATGCTGAAAATCGGTCTGTGTCGAAAAGAGCGAGTAAGCTGAAGGCTCGAAGGCTTGAAGGAGGCGGAGCATCCTTTGATCTCTGAGGGACATTGTCCAGTGGACCATGTCCACATGAAGTGTCCCGGCACATCTCCCTCTTTCAGCCCCCAAGTGACAGCTGTCCAGCTGCCTAGACTCTATATGGCAAATCTGCAATGCGGCTGAGGTTGTCGCATCCTGCCAAGGCTGCCATGTACATGTACATGTGGTGATAGGCACGCGTACTGACTTAACCCCGGGTTTCAGCTGGCGAGGGGTTGAGCCGGGGTCGGAAATAAGACTTGACTACCTATGCGAAGCATATGCCAAGATCATTAAGCGAGGCCACAAAAAGATTGACATCGAGTCATCGAAGGCCTCAACAGTGCATATGCGCAGCATCAACTGAGCATAAAGAAACATCGATGAACGACGAAAGCATCGACGCTGAAAAACGAGCGAATGAGATAACAGATTGACTAAATGATTTGAATGTGAGAGTCGCAGTCGACATATGCCGCGCATATACTAAAAAGAAACTCAGCTCGCTGAAGGTTCGTGCAATGCATATGTCGAAGATGATGAAAAAAAGTGATGATGCAAATCACAAGCAGAACGACAAGAATGAAGAAAAAAAGGCACGAGATAAATCTGATGAAAATAACGTGAGCGATAGCTTGTGAATGAGCATGTCACATGTCAAACCCCACTTAACCCCACTTAACCCTTGCCTCAGGACCTCAGACGTGTTTCCGTAGCTAAGCCCCTTCGGGTTAGCTACTTCCCCTAAGCCCCTTCGGGTTAGGGACCCTCTGGATGACTACGCAGCGTACGGGTGTAACAGCACCTTACGTAGTAAGCAAGGCAGCTAACCCGAAGGGGCTTAGCTACCGCGGCTTACCCGAAATAGGTTAGTGCAAGCTAGCCCCTTCGGGGCTAGCTACAGTTACACGTCTGAGGTCCTGAGGCAACTTAACCCTAGGTAGGTAAGGTACCTTAGTCAGCGGATGAAGCCTTGGAAGCACTCCAAAGGGATTCGCTTGCAATCTTGCATCAAGGTAGGTGAGGTCATCCCCCGTAATCACATGCGGAAGAAAGTTGAAGAACTTTTTATGACGACAACAGGCACAGCTCTAGAAGGTTATTGTTCAACCCCTAGGTGACTGCTTGAGGTTGCGGACAGGCTGACCGGTCATTGCAGAATCCTTTAATCCTGTCATCGTAAGCTTCTTCAGCTATGGTTCTGCAAGCCATTAGATACAAGCGGGGCGAGCTCGCGATCCTTGATCAGCTGAAACTCCCTCATCAAGAGGTGTACATTAATATTGGAGGGCCTGAAGATGCCCGCAATGCTATCAGATCGATGCAGGTTCGAGGTGCTCCTGCGATAGCCATTGTAGCTGCTCTGAGTCTAGCAGTGTGGGGCGATCATTACAAACAAACAAGGCGAGATCATCGCACCCTTGAGCGAGCCCTTGGGCGAGATACATTCACTCCGTCATGGTTTTCCCACAACCTAAAATATCTCGTCACCAGCAGGCCTACTGCTGTGAATCTTGCCGACGCCGCCAGAAAACTAGAAAGGGTGGTTTGGGCTGCGTTTGAAGAGCCTGGTGCAACTCGCTCGACCGTGATCGAAGCATATATTGAGGCCGCGGAGCAGATGCTTGTTGATGATGTGCAGGATAACGAGAACATAGGAGAACATGGCGCAAACTGGATCTTGAAGAATACCAGCGCTGAAAAACCAGTCAGTGTACTTACGCACTGCAATACTGGGTAAGGGTACACTTGGCATGTATTGAGCATTGGCAACTGGCTGATCACATCCATAGTTCCTTGGCAACGGCTGGTCATGGGACCGCACTGGGGGTTGTTCGAACACTCCGTGCTCGCAACTCGCTGCGGCGTTGTTTCTATACGGAGACAAGGCCATATAACCAAGGATCCCGCCTGACAGGGTATGAGCTCATACACGACAATATCCCCGCCACGCTGATAACAGACTCGATGGCCGCAGCTCTTCTTCGGCAGAAGGGCGAGTCAGAGAATATTGTGGCAGTAGTCGTGGGGGCAGACAGAGTAGCTGCCAACGGAGATACTGCGAACAAAATTGGCACCTACGCGTTGGCGATATTAGCTCGTTTCCATAACATAAAGTTCCTTGTCGCAGCACCTCGGACAACGATCGATCAGGGTACGGACACAGGCGCGGACATTAAAATCGAGGAGCGTCCGTCCAATGAAATGACGAGGATGAAAGGCCCTGCTTTCGACAGGTCGCTCAAAGGTCAAGAGCTGCTTGCAGCACACTACACTGAGGAAATTAGCATAGCAGCTAAACGAACTCACGCCTGGAATCCAGCCTTCGATGTGACACCTGCAGCACTGATCGATGGCATTGTAACTGAAAATGGTGTTGTTGAGAAGAATCAGGATGGTCGATTTCGCTGGGATACTGTTTTCGACCCGGAAACTATTGCCTTAAGCAAGAAGAGGAAACGAGCGCCAAGCCTAGCAGACCCATCATCCAACATTCCAGAGGGCCGGATCTCTTGGAAAGAAGCTTTGGAGGTTGAACCGGACAGGGTGCCCTCTTGCGTTGAGTGGAACATGATGGAATCAGGTGACAAACTAGCTAAACTACCGAAAAGACCTGTGCAACAAGTTTCGTCGGTATTTGATACAATAATGTTTAGGGTCGATGCTCAATTTGATAGTTTCTTTGGTTCGCTTGACTTAGGAGGAGAAGAAGAAGACGACGAAGAAGTAGAAGACGAAGAATTCGGATACTGATTGGCAGAGCATTGTTAGCTTCGCGATATCTAAGAGCTCGGCAGCTCTTCGCGATATTCTCCCGGTTCAATAAATTGAGACTTGAGCTATCCGAATCAGGTAGCTATTATACGTGATTTTCACTTATCCCCCCATCCGATCTTACATAGGCACGAGAGGGAATCTCACTGAAGATTCTTCCGACATAGAAAGCAGATGCTGTCAGGCAACGCTCTGCGAAGAATATGTCCACTCATCTAATAGAGTTGACCCTCGGTTATCGAAAAAGAATCTAGAGAGGCTAGTCAAGAGGTAGTGAGATCAGGATAGTAATCTTAAAAGAAGAACGAATGTATCTCAATGATAGCATTACTTATGCAGCTCTCTGGCGACTATTGAGCTGAGCAACAAATGAACAATCATAGATAAAGATAGGAGTGCAAGAGAGGTGCTGAAGCCTTATTGTGAGGCAGTCGGTTCTTACAGTCAGAAAAGACCAGCCGGTGCTTATGTTGGTTTACGAATCGGCCAAAATGTGAACACACTTTGGAACAATCCTATTCAGGTATGTATAGCATATTTCAACAGCTTAGACCGCTATGCACTCTAAGCTACCTCTTCTTCCTTCTTAGGCCTAGAGACGAACAAGCAGTCACATTACCATTTGACAAGCGTAAGGAAGAGAAGCTTATGATATTTTTTTATACCAGTCCCAGAAGCAGTAGAACAAAAAGTTTGCTTGACCCAGAGATTAGTTCAGCCTTGACGTCTTTTTTGAACTCTTTCGAATTTGGACTGAAGGACTTGCTATGAGCAGATTGGCTATGATCCCACATCCTTAAAAGTGCTTTCGTAGGATGATACCTTACTATACTAGAAAGCTTAGGGTTAGGGCAATCGGTATCTGGCAAGGCGTTCCATTGAGCTAGCCGAATCTGATAATCGCAAATGCTTGCTTACTTAAGGTGGACCCTGCATCAGACGAGCATGGCGAACAAGAAAACCTGATGCGCAACTCATTTTCGTACGGGGTTGGAGTAGAGGCATTAAATATACGAACAACTATCCGATGACATGCCTCCTTATATCTTCTTTCTCGCCACTACTCTTTCCAAGAATAAAGAATATTTAATAGTTCTGCTGTTCCTAGACGCCGCCGGAGGTTACGGCCAATCTCGGCTTTAACGTGAACAGCATTATGGACAGCGAGAAGACCTCTCAGCCTTCGCAGCCTAATGGCCATCGCAGCGATGCTGTTGGGACTAAATTCGTTGACAAGACAGGTGACATACAAGAGAAGGCGTTGCAACATGGGAAGGGCAAGAAAGACGATTCCCCGCCCGCTGGAGGTTTAGACAAAACGCCAATTCCGAAAGCACCCCCAGGCTACACAGTCAAGTTTATCTTTCATCGCGCCATTAATCTTCCAATGGCAGACATTAATACCCTGGCCTCGGATCCGTACGTGAAGGCAACCCTAAGAACTGAATTACCAACGAGGCATAAGCAAGATCCAGACATGCAATTTCGGACGCCAACCATCAGGAGAAATACAAATCCACAATGGAACGCCGAATGGATCGTTGCTAATGTCCCTTCAAGTGGATTTGAGCTTAAGGCCAGGTTGTACGATGAGGACCCAGCAGATTATGACGACAGGCTAGGCAATGTGCATGTGAACGTGGACAGTCTTCACGAAGATTGGAATGGTATAAAGGAGCAAACATACAAGATCAAGAAAAGGATGGGCAGCAAAAGAGCGTATTTGATAAGGGGCTGTGCTGCAATGTTTTCTCGAGGTCTCCATATGTCCGGGGAGATGGTTATCAGCGTAGAAGTGCTCGGGAGGACAGAAACAGACAATGAAGGCAGGCCTTGGACAATCGGTCCATGCAATTGGACTCAGCATCTCAGTCCTATGATTGGGCGACTGGCGGGGACGAAGGAGCCTGGGCAGAGTAAAGGAGGACAAACAGAGAAATATAAGTAAGTTCTAGGTCCAATCCAACTTACAGGACCAATGCTGACAGCACCGCAGTTTCCAGGCCAATCAATTCCAGCTCGAGGGTCCTGTGCCACCCGAACTCTATCACCGCTATGTTGAGTTCAAACCCTTCGTCGCCGGCATGTTCACCTCCCATTCCCTGCGCGGCCGAATTCTTAACCGCGCCCTCCATCATCAACACGCCCGCGTCTACAACTACGACCGCACAACCGTCTATGGTTCTTTTGCCCACCCTTGCAAAGAAATGACCCTCAAACTTCTCGACCTAGTTCATTACGATAGTGGCGGCCGCATCTACACGTACGTACTCAGCCTTGACGGTCGATGGCGATTTACCGAGACTGGAAAAGAATTTGGTATAGATTTGCTATCAAAACACACCATGCACAGCGACGTGAGTATTTACATTGCGTTCTCTGGCGAGTTCTTCATCCGCCGCCTCAAATCTCCATACAAAAAAGGAGACCCGCTGGATCAGCAAACCCATCCGCCTGCTGATCTCAGTGGTGGACCCCCGGAAGATGATCTCCCCAAAGACCCAGCATACTACTGTCTCGTCATCGACAACGATAGCGGTACCTACCGTCCCAGCGCCGAGCACCTTGACAAACTCAAAGCCTTCATGCAGCGCAACCTACCTGGTATGAAGATTGTCACACTCGATTGCAACGGCGACAAACAGCGTATGGATAAGATGAAAAAAGAGCAGCGCGAACGGAAGAAGAGCGAGGCTGGTGGGGTAGCCTTCATACAGGACGACGGGGACTCAATGTCAAGTAGCGATGAGGAGGAGTTGGATAGACGAGGTGCTGGAGGAGAGGGGGAGCAAAAGCAAACAGTGGGGAAACTAGGTAAAGTCAAAGAAACAGTCTTGGAGCCGAAGAACAAAGTCGAGGAGTGGGTGCAAGGGGACCGGGAAAGGGAGGAGCGGGAGACAGAGGAGGATATGGCGGGGCGGGCAGGTGGACGAGGAGAGACTGGGTAAAGTGGGTAAGGAAAGATGCGGCTGCACCGTTGGCGTTCGAGATTTCTATTGGATATCATGGGTTGTTTGTACAAATTATGCTCATAATATGCTGAGATACCCTATAATCTTTGTAGCTTCTCTTATATTTACTTCTGATACTCTCACTGGTGTGTATGGGTTTCTGTTCTGCTTCGCAACTGTTCACTAGCAGCCCCGAACTTTATTTCCTTTCCTAATTAGCTGATGGCTTCCCTTCTACTTACTATGAAGCGAAAGACGCAGAATACGATGAAACCAACCTAACCCCTCTGAAGGAGAGTAGATTTCTTAAACGGATGCCGTGGATTGCAGACGGCCACTTAACAGATTTGTCCCTCCAGAGCCGAAAGTGAATGATCATACCTCTGCGCTCTATCGATAGGTAAGCAATCGACGAGTGTTTTGCCTGATTGGGCAAAATGGAAACACCAAAGAAACTTTGAACAGTCCGCTCGCGTTGTCGCGCAGCTTCGGGGTTTGTCTCATACCTTGCTATACCAGAAAAAAGATCGGCGGCTGAGGACAACCCTGTATTGTTACTAGTCAAGTAGGTGAGGACGAAGAATGGAAGGGATGAAAAAGGGGGTTTGTTTAAGGCTTCAAGGGGCCAGCGAGTGCTATATATATATCTCTCTCTTAGAACTCTCCCCCCTTCCCGCCTCTCCGCATCCGCAGCCTTCCTTCTTCTCGTCCTCTCTTTTTCCCTAATAGATTGAGATACGCAACCTCTTCCTCACCCGGTCAAAAGCAACATGGCCTGAATGCCAGATCCACCATCATCAACCCGGAAGCTGAGATGGTGGTTTCATTCTGGAGCGTGTGGGCTTTAGGGGCGTCTAGAACTCACTCCATTCTCCAAGAACACTTGAAAATGATTTGATCTTTGTATTCTCCCCAGCTCAGCCCCGTGATTTGGAAAAAGGGCCTTCCAGCTTTGATTAGGAGCGTTCCGGCGGGTTACGCGGCAGGGTGGACCAGCATCGGCTCACGATAGGAGTTTTTTTGCTGAGCCATTTGAAAAGGGGAGGAAAGCGTTAATTAAGAGCTCGAAAAGTGAGAAATGGGAAGAGGAACAGTAGGGCATTTGTTCTTTCGTGTCGACGCTTGCCAATTTGTCGGCTGGAAAAAGGTTTCCTGAAGCTTTCGGTAATGTTGTATTTTCCCAAGTCCCGTTTGAATACTACAAGTCCTTATTCCGAGGGCACTCTATCAAGCAGGTCTTGAGACCCTACACCTCAGTCTATGACTTCGTCATACCAGATGGAGCTGGTTGGACTCGAGAATCTACAACTTGGACTGATCTCTCTTATGGTGTGGCTGTTTTTTACTTGAATGGTAACGTTCATAGCCCTTTTTCACATCTTCTATGTTTTTCAGTGAGTTCCGATCCGGCTCTGTGTTGCGTTTTTCTTTGACCCTAACCCTAACCATATCAGTCCCGACCTTTGATATCTGTGAACCCCATATGGAAAATCTTACGTATCTATCAGTCGGAAAGACCAACTGCTGATGATAGCAGATTGTGGGCAGCAAGCGTGCTCGTTATAAGGCTAGTATTGCTCAAAGACATCTAATCTCATCTACTCCAATTCTAACTTTCAGTGGCTGGCTTGTGCTGCTTGGGAATATGTACTCAATATGCATTTCGGTGAGTAGAAGATCCGCCGAAAGGTTCATCGAACTGCTCGATGGTCTCGTTTTGGGAGCGCTTCGATGAAAGTACCCGTGATAGGGGAAGACCGTTGCGACTCTCGGTTCTGCGTTCACTTACTGGGGGTTCAATTCGGTTTGCAGCTTGTTTGACTGTTTGCTCGTCTCTTTTCAATTGTTTAGCTCTATTTCCCATGTCCTATCTCGTGGATTCTGTAGTTCTAGATTTCTCAGCGATACTTGGCTTTTTCCAACTTCGTTTGACGATGGAAGAAAAGCTCCCCCTTTTTATATAGGTGGGCAATTGCCCTTAGGCCTCGTGTGCAGATAGGCTAATGCCAGTCATTTCGTGTAGACGGAGCAATTTCCAGTTTTGATCTCTCCCATGGCTGATGGCATCGAGATGCATCTGAAAAGTATCAAGCGCAATTCTTTGACCACATTGACCAGATTCTGATACTCCTCAAAAGTCGCCTTTCCTTTTTATTTGACTCAAAGAATAACTTTAGTTAGAATTGATTTGAGCTGTATGGCACTTACTACTTTTCAACGCCCATGAGTGGGCCATGACTTTAGCTATATATACCAAGTTTTCATATCAGGCAAGCTTTCTCAATTCTCACCTAATCCTTGATAAAGGTATTTTGCCAATATTTATACACTCTCCCTTGAATCGTTATATAATATTGTCATTGCACGGCGCAAAAGTCCCTGCTCAGGTCTTATTTTTAAGTTTGTCAACATCAAGTTTCTCAAATTCCAAAGATTCATACACCACAGTGCTTCATTAGAAGGCGCTGAGAGCGCTGCATTGTATTTCTCGTGCGAGTGTCTTCTGAAATGAGCATCTGCTTGCCATGGCCCTTTAGATGCGATTATTGTAAGAGTCTTCGCGAAAGCCTTTCGTCTTAACGCATTTTACGAATGGTTTAGCTATCCTCGTGTAAGCGTTATGTTCGAATTGCGGCTCGATTGTTCTGGCCCGTTATATTTATGATATCGACTTGTGACACCTTAAAGCGGTACTAAATAACCGCGAATCCGTCGATCGTCTAGAATGACGAGGTCGGTATCGGCAAGCAAAAGCAAGGCATCCAAAGCGGCATCATCGCCGTGAGCCACAGAGTTTCCTGCCCTAGTACTAGTCGCATTGGCTGAGGTCTTTTCTCCTATCCCATCCCTCTTGGAAGTCTGAAGGAAACGTAACCGGATACAAGAGCCTTGTCTGAATTACGGCCAGGGTCCGCGGATCTACCCTTTTCAATCTCGCTTCCACCGCAGAGACTTACTTGTAGACTGGTAGTTGTGCCCCAGGGCTGTGAATCTCTCCATGATGCCCTGTCCTCTCGTATTGCCCACGGTCTGTGAGATCCTGCCGCAATGATCGTGTCATCTAATAAGAGACACCCGCTGGACAATATTGATGCCAACATAATGACGTGATATCGGCAGCCACATCACCAACAGAGCAATATGACTAGAAAGGGCCGTATTCGAGCTGCGGTCGGATTGAGAAGTTCTCCGGTTCCTTCACGTTATTGATCGTCCTTGTTCCATGCTGATAGGAAGTCGCTTTGCGAACAAGGAAAGACCGAGATCAGTAAGGAAGGAAGGAATAAAAGGAGGCAGATCCGGGGTAGCCTTAGAACAACAATATTGAGGATGGGTAAGATCTCACCCTTGGGATTGCAGCATCAATTAATTGCTGGTGGTGCACCATTCTGACAATTGAATTACCGCACATCGCAAGGAAAGGTAAAGGATTGTCCCCGATCCATCACGGAAACCGAATGACTCTTATGAGTAGCTCTGTTGATAATCAATGTTCTTATGCGTCTTCAGGATGAGTCTGATGAGAGTATAATCTATGCCTGAAGAACATTCAGTGGCTCTAACTCGCTCATAATCTTCTGGCCAATCTGCTGAACTTCCGAGCAATAGGTATACTTGGTATGAGCGATATGTCCAGGCAAGTGCAGCAGTATTTTTATGATAATTAAAAGCATGCATTGTCGCCTTAGTGACCATGAAATGCAGTATTCATGTCAGCAACTTAGCTCATTAGGTAGGAAACCGGTAGTAGGATTTAGCAGGAGCTGGTCAGGGCCTAACGGTAGGAGCCTTAGCAGTAGAAGAGGTAGACCTTCGTACCTATAGCCATAGCATAACAACGGAAAGAGAAAACGGCAAAGGGGACAGTGTGCTCGAATGATATTGTATATCTGGTGAATATTTGAAATAGAAATGAGGCTTAATGTCAATGGGTGCAATGTGCTGCTGAAGACAGAAAGATGTATTCTTGACTGCACACGAATCTCCAGATGAGGGCCGCATGGTTGCTTCGTATTGCCTCAAGACACTTTTCTAGTAAATTACCTAGATTGTGAGGATGAACCGAATGTTCAGCACCTTGTGTGGTGTATCTTGTGCACAAATCAATTTTCGCTCATCTCTTGCATTTTCATGTGAGTATTCTCCATACTCCGATACAATAGTTTCTGGTTGTACACACGTCGACCAGAGGTGATTGAGCAAAGCGAGTTTGAATGAGTTGTGGACCAAGGAAGTGTCCGAGAAGATCCTACGATCGTTTCCACGTAAGAATTGTGCGGTAGACTTTATTCTTTTCGATGCGGTGTCACGGAAACCATTGAGATCTTTCACCCCAACAAACCTGGTATCTTCTTCTCTGTCGCATTCTTCCTTAGTGCCTTGCGAGTGAAATTATCTGTAACTGAGATCCCGATTCTGTATCTAATTCTTCAACTTCCCAAAAAGCAATAGTCTTTAGTAGCAAGAGAGGAATGAGAAATAGCTGCAGCTATACGTCCCATGTGTCTCTAAGCAACCAGGCATTTGTAATGCAAGATGTGTCTCGCAAGGAATGACATGGACTCGCTTTGCTTTCCTCTGCAAACTCAGTTGTTATAGGAGATTGGTGGACGCGAATGTATGCTGCAGGAGTAACAGCTAGCTCTGCATCTGCTGGCGCATTTGCTTCTTCCGGTTGCTTAAGCAACAAGCCATTCGCCAGAACATCCTTGATTTCTTTTCTCTAACAAATGTATGTTTGCTACCATGAGCACAGCAATAAGAAAAGCTCTCTGTTCCCTTGGACACCCTAGGATCAAACTCTCCTCCTTACGAAGACATATTTGCCAAATTTTTAAGAATCCCTAGCACTGTGGTCTAGCGCTTCGTGCAATTCTAGCATGGCTGGTGAATTTCCTAGCATCGCATGGTCCGGGTGTTCCCCAGAAGTGCTTGCCGAATTGGTTGACCAGAGCCGAGCTGCTTGCCTCCTTGAGAGCGGCTGGGAGTCCGCGCGGCCCTAAACACTGCTTCACCATTTAAGGCCTAACTAAGAAAGAGCAAAAGCCCAGGTTACATGTGTGGTCGCTTCGAGAATATCTCCTTCATGGGTAGATTGGGATGCGTTGATGATGAATGGGAGACTGTCGAAATCTTGCTTCTGGCCAGGTTGGTAAACTTTTTATGGATCCCACAGTATGGTGATGTTTCCTACGTTATCATTATGTAGGTCCATGTAAGAGGAGAGACAGCATGACTCAATGCAGCAATCTGAAACTCGAAGACCAATAATGACTAGTACAGTAGTGATTGGAATCGTTGGTTGGTAAATGTAGTTGAACTATCCGCAAGCAAGAAGGGCCTGTGTCGTGATTGTTGCACATCTTAAAAATGTGTATGAGTTAGGATACTTCTTGTAGGCCCGGTTTCAAGCCCACACTTCTCCAGTTGCTGGAGGCAAATACTGGTGACGACTGTGAAGGAGGGATATGTTTGTGGCTCGTCCTTGGGTGCATCTATGTTGATGTAAGTGACATTGACTTTGTGGCGAGGTGTGAAGACTTGTATAATAGAGTCGAGACGAGCACGAGATAAAGAAGTGTGATGCGTGGGAGACGTTTTGTAGGAAGTGAGATTCTTACAGTCCATGCTGGCCATTTCCGAAAAGGATGAAAGTGATCAAGCATTCATTCTTGGTGGGTGATAATCAGATGCATACATGGGAATTTGCAAGTTAACATTAGAAGGCTAGAGCCAATCCTGCGTTGAGAAGCAATGGGAAGCAAGCATCTAGGGCCAGAGACAGATAAGTGAATAGCTTAGATCAATTGCTCCCCTTACATTCAGATGACGCAACGCGATGATGGCTATATAGGTCAGAAATATACTAATAGACAGAGGTGACTCATTGATCAGATTACGGGTCAACCGTTCAACGGACGAAGATTGGTGCACTCAAAATTTCCTCCTTTTCCAATCAATAGCGTCCGAGGGGATCGCAATGCCTCCGGGCTATTCTGAGGCCCTGGAGTTATTCACACTCTATACTCCTTCTCTATGGGTACCGTTGGCCTATATAAAGGGTTGGTGGGATAGAGGTAATATTTTGATCCGATTGTAGTTTTACTGATCGGGAGCTGAGCAACTCAACCCCGAGATATTCATTCTAGTAGTGTAGTTTTCCCCCCCAAAAGGCGATGAGGCAACAACTAACGTAGGCCAAGAACAAGCCATGTTCTGCCCAGATATTATACGCGAGCCTGGCCTAGCTGCGCACCACATCTCGATAGATTATGATTTGACGTTGCAGTTGTCGTTGATCTTAGTCATGAGAAGTGCTCCAGTATCTCTTTATATCCCATTTGAAGTGCATAAAGGAATGGCGTATGCCCATCCCAGTGGGTAATCAACGCCGATGCACCGTTTTCAAGAAGAAGCCGGACCATCTCACTATTGTTCGTCCGCACAGCACTCCAGAGTGGTGTTTCCCCCTTGACACCACGTGCATTAATGTCTAATCCAAGGCGAATAACATCCAGCGCGATCTCAGTCGTTTGCCAAGTCACCGCAGTATGCAAGAGTGAGCGCTGATGAATGTCTCGGGTTCGAATATCCGCACCGTTAGCGGCGAGCAATCTCAGAATGCCTCGCTGACCACTGTGTACTGCCCGCATGATAGGTGTATTTCCCTGGGAATCTCTTGCTTCGATGCTTGCCCCTTGCTCAAGGAGAAGCTTTACGATGCTCTCATGTCCCCCAAATGCTGCCCCGTGGAGAGGCGTCCATCCTTCATCTGAAGGGGCGTCGATCTTGGCATTATATTTGAGTAGAATTCTCACAATTCCCAGATTACCCTCCAATGCTGCTTCTGATAGCGGGGTTATGTTGTCAACCGTGGCTGCCTCAATGTCAGCTCCGCCGTCCAGCAAGATCTGAGCTGAAGCTGCATGACCCTTCTGCGCTGCTCGAAGTAGCGCAGTCCTCCCATTATTGTGGGGTCTGGCATTAACATCCGCGCCGTGCTTTATAAGCAATCTCAAAATGTCGTTGTGACCATGCCTCTCCGCACCAAGCAATGCCGTTCCTCGCGCTTCCGTCCGTGCCTCAACGTTCGCACCATGCTCGAGCAGTAATTGTACAGTACTTGTGTGCCCTTTTACTGCAGCTCCTATTAGTGCTGTACGTTTGGTTGTTTCATTCTCAGGAACCTCAATGTCTACACCCTTCGAGATCAGTAGTCGTACGCAACCATCGCGTTTATGCCACACCGCCTCTACTAATGCTGGCACACCGCTTGAGTTTTTGGTTTCTATGTCTGCTCCATACTCGATCAATCTTTGTACCACGGTGATGTGCCCGCATCGTACTGCGTGGTTGAGTGGCGTGTAACCTTCCTCGGATCTCGATTCGACGACTGCACCTGCCTTGAGCAGCCTTTGGACTACACCCAAGTGGCCCTCATCTGCGGCGCGGTTTAAAGCGGTGAACTCTTGATCATCTCGGGCTTCAATATTTGCTCCAGCATTGATGAGCGATTTGACAATAGCACCGTGTCCACGCGATGCCGATTCGATTAGTGCTGTCCTTCTCCATCTATTCATATCTTCAACCTTAGCGCCTCGCTTAAGTAATGAATTCACAATGTCTACATGTCCATTATGCGCTGCCTCAAGCAAGGGTGTGAATCCATCGTCCTGCTTGGCCCCAGTCTGTGCTAGACTATCGAGCAACAATTGCGACAGCTGAGTGTGCCCAATCTTCGCTGCTCTAATTAGAGGAGTGAATCCTTGTTTATCTCTTGCCTCGATGTCAGCACCATGCTGCAATAGGTGTTGAACAATGTCAAAATGCCCGTTGAATGCGGCTTCATTCAATGCAGTCAGTCGTTTGCCTTCAGTCTTAGCTCCTTCTTCAAGTAAGAGCTGCACCATCGCTATATGACCATTCTTAGCAGCCCAAATTAGGGGGCTGGAGCCTTGATGATCTCTTGTCTCAATTTCCGCACAGTGTTTGAGCAAGCACTGGACCACCTCGGAACGTCCTTCGGATGCAGCTTGGTTTAGCGCAGTCGATCCGTCTTGCTGTTTGGCTTCAGTGTTAGCTCCTTTGTCGAGCAATAGCTTCGTCATTAATATATGGCCGTTTTTAGCGGCCCGGATTAGGGGTGTGAAGCCTTTGTCGTCTCTTGCTTCAATATCTGCGCGGTACTCGATCAAGTATTGAACAATTTCGAAATTTCCGCTGGACGCAGCCTCATTCAGCGCCGTCAAACCATTTTGTTGCTTGGCGGAAGTGGAAGCCCCTTTTTCAAGCAACAGCTGTGCTATAGATGGCCGTCCTATCTTCGCCACTCGAAGCAGAGGAGTAAATTCCTGTCCATCTTTTGCCTCTATGTCTGCTCCATGATCAAGGAGTAGCTGCATTAATTCCGGAGTACCGTTTATCGCTGCCCAATGTATGTTCTTGAAGCTTGAATCCTCGATGTCCAGGCCATTTGTTGAAAGTAGATGCATTACTTTTTGACGTTCGACGATGAGTTCGTCTTCAATAGAGACGTCTTCTATCCAGTTTAATATATTTAGCTGGTCTTGTCTATCGATAACAGAATTATGTAATGCTTCAGTGGCCGCATCTGACCAATCGTCGTGTAAGCCTGCGCTGGCTTCGTGGACTCTTTTTACTGCCGTTAGTGGAAGATGCTCGACTTCTTTAGTAACTATTCGTTGCTGCTCCATATTACTTGTTGGCGATGCCGTGAGGTCCTTCAAGCTATCAATAAACTGTCGAAGATCATCCACGAGGACATTAAATTTGACTCGATCGTGTATGGCCCATCTAGTCTTCCCAAGCAAACTGGTCTTTCGCTGGCCCTCTTTGAACAGAGGCTGCACATACTTTTTATATGATGCTTTAAACTTAGATAACTGATTCGCGCTCAATTTTGGATTATTCGAGTCGCCTTCCAAGATAACCGTCTGCTTGAGACCGTACCGACAAACGAGGGAATCCGTATTCTTAAAGATGTCCTCAACACGGCTTAATATTCTGCCAACAGCCTTTCTAACGGAAGGTGAATCGAGTATAGGATCGTGCTCTCGCTCGCCTGTTTTGAGTATTCCAACGACTTCTCCCCAAATAAGGAATCGCGTCTCTTCTACTTCCAACTTCGTAGCGAGTATATCATATTCACGGCCTTGAGATCGTGCCGACTTGACATAGTCAAAGCATTCCACACATGTAGAGAAAAGGCCTGCAAGAGAAAGAAGACCGAGGGTCAAGCTGGCCGGGTCCGCCATCGTCTGCGTGGCCTATTTCGGTCTTCTCTGAGTATACGAAGGAACGAGAGACGGCTAACATGACCTGTCTGTAAGGTAGTAACATCTTCAGCCCACACACCGCATGCGGATCAGCTTTAGATAGATGTGACCTGGCAGTCATCGAAACAAGGCTGTCGCGGGTGATATGCATGGCATGCAAGGATTATGTGCGATGTGTGGGTGGCCTGCCAATCAGCGTGTTTGACGCTGAGATAACATCACGCTTTTTGCATTGCCGTTTCTCATAGGCCTTGATTGCAGCGAGAAATCGCTTTGAGGAGCATTCGTGCCGTCCAATCACAACCACGTTTTGTAATTTAGCGCCTTCATGTGGAGTTTCGTCTTTTGCTGCGACTAATCTCTGTTCCAAAAATTACATGGTCCCTATTATATCAGAACAATGAAAGCGAACAGAACTCCCAATCTCAAATATGCCAGCCTAAAATCTATCACAAGGAACTCCGGCGCCCGACCTCCGTTTATCATTGACGTTGTAAACAGGTCATTACCTCATAATGCCATGCACGAAATGATTTAAGAAAGGGTTCGATAGCATCTCCCGACCGAAGTGAGTTGCGAACTGTCAAACCAGGGCGGATGGAAATAGAGGAGGCAACGAGGTTTCTTCGAAGGCTTTGATAGGTTGCTGTCGATCGTTCTTACATGAAGTCCTCGTCGCTATCTGCAATTAGATTGGTGGCGTAACAGTAGTGAAAGCCAGACTTACTCAATCCCATCGTCGCCATAACTCAGAGTATCGGCTTTTGAGCCAATATCTCGACTCGCGACTAAGGTGGCCTTGCTCTTTGCAGCCTTTGTCTTCTTACCACCCTTCTCAGCTGCTTTCTCCTCCTTCATTCTTTCGTTGGATAGGGTAGTCAGCCCGCTCGCAATCTTCTTGATCTGTTCGCCGGGCAGATCCTTAACAATCTGTTTGGTGAATTCTTGCACGAACATGGTATACTGCGCCTTCTTGGAATTGGAAGCCAGTAATGGTACAACTGTTTCGCGCAGCTTAAGGAATTGGTCTTTGGTACTTGGGTTGAAGAGCGGCAGCGAAGAGAGGTCTATCGAGTTCGATGGATCCTTTGGATCTGCTGTGACGACCGTTTTCGGCGCGCTCCGGTTGTTGTTCGTGCCAACATTTCCGAACAGGTCCTCTGCATATTCAAGATCGGCAGCATGCTCTGAGCGTTGCAGTCGCTCGCGCTTTGCTGCATCACTCTCATCTTCGCTACTCGTAACTAGCTCTGTCTTCTTACGCATATTGGCCGTTTTCCTTTCTGCTACCCGCTCGGTTTTTGACTTCTTGTTCGCAGCAGCCTCGGCGGCTGCTTTGGCCTTGGCTTCTGCAGCTTTCTTGGCTTTCTCAGCCTCGACCTCTGAGTCTTCACCGGCGTCCCAGGAGTCGAGGATCTAACCTTACTTTAGCTTGTTTTATTTTGATCCTAGATAGAGCTGTAGAGCTCATACATCGCTATCATCTTCTTCGTCCTCGAATTTCGAGCGTCTCGGAATTGCCGCAGACACTTGGGGTGAAGAGGCAGAACTGCTATCCTCGGAATCGCTATCATCTAGTCAAACGACAGAAGTCAGTACCAAGATTTTTGATGCTGGGCGGTCTTATGCAACGTTTGCGCAAGAACGACGTGCGGTATTTCCCGTGCGACGGTAATTCATGGGGCGGGCAGCACTGACCTTGTCTTCTCGCCGGCGCCATGTTGGATGGTGTTCGATATGAATCTGCTAGAACGAACGGGGCGTTATTCGTGTCTTAACTTGTTCTGTCGGACTGGGGAGCTTATGATGCGGTTAGTTTGTTGATGGGGTAAAACAAGAGTACGAGGAGTTCATGACAAAGACATGTGAGAATCGTTGGCGCAAAAGTGTGGATTTCCTCAGCCGCCATTTAAGCGAAACGCGTCATTTTAATTCATGGCTTTCCAGGTTCATGACCACCATCGAAACACACAAGTAAACATTTACCGCCTTCTTTGCTTCATGATTGGTAGGTATAGGAAAGCTGCAGAAATATTTGATACTCCACTATCATGAGCATTCCTAAATCTATGTAACTTTTCCTGTGTCATCGTGCTTTTTCACATCTGGCGGGAAAGTAGCGCCTTAAGGTAACCTGTCGAGCTTTTACTTCTCGCAGCGGCCATGGCAGTCAAGGATACCACCACCTCACATGTTCACAGCTGTCCGGAACTTCTCGCCTGCATATACGGCCTTATCGCCAAGCTCCTCCTCGATTCTCAGAATCTGGTTCAGCTTAGCCAAACGCTCTGATCTGGCCGGCGCGCCTGTCTTGATTTGCCCAGCCCGTAGGCCCACAACAATATCGGCAATAGTAACATCCTCGGTTTCTCCAGAGCGATGTGATACCATTACACCCCAGCCTGCAGCGTAGGAATCCTTGGCTGCTTGAATCGATTCCGTGAGTGTACCGATTTGGTTGACCTTCAGCAACAGGGCGTTACAAGATTTCAATTCGATAGCTTTCTTGATGCGCTCGGGGTTTGTAACTGTAAGGTCGTCTCTGATCAAGTTGTATCTCATCAGTCCTCTGCCATGTGTTCAAGAACTCGGAAAACTTTACCCGACTATTTGAAAGTCTGACGTCTTGTAGAAATAGCTCCACGCTTCCCAGTCGTCCTCTGCGAACGGATCTTCGATACTCACGATTGGGTACTTGCTAGCCAAATGCTTGTAGATATCTGCAAGTTGTTCGTAGGTGACCCATTTGCTCTTATCGCTGTCCGGATTCTTGAAGTCCAGGTCGTATTTCTTGGCATCCTCTTTGTAGAATTCGCTTGATGCAACGTCCATAGCGATTTTCACCTTACCGGTGTATCCGGCCTTCTCAATCGCCTCCGAGATCATTTCCAAAGCCTCATCGGCGGTCTGGATATCTGGCGCAACACCACCTTCATCTCCAACGTTGCCGGCAGATTGACCGTACTTCTTCTTGGCGAGTGACTTCAGTAGCTGATAAACCTCGCTGCCTTGACGCATCGCCTCGGTGAAAGATGGGGCAGTGCTACAAATTCAGCTACACGAACATGATGAAGCAAACACAGTAGGAGTCTTACTCTGGTACGATCATGAATTCTTGGAAAGCTAAACGTCCACCGGCATGCGATCCTCCGTTGAGAACATTCATGAAAGGAACAGGCAGAACATAAGGCTTCTTTGTACCAGCGAGATCAGACACATGGGCATAGAGCGGCACTCCCTAAAACAGGAACCTATCAGCAAACAAAAACCGAAATTTAGGCCCAGATAACTCACCTTCTCCGCAGCACCAGCTTTCGCGATAGCTAAGCTTACACCCAGAACAGCATTGGCTCCCAGGTTGGTTTTGTTCGTGGTCCCGTCAAGCTTCTTCAGGAACTCATCGACTTTGGCCTGGTCCTTAACATCGAGGTTCTCCTTAATGACAGCCGGACCGATGACCTCGTTGACGTTCTTGACGGCCTTCGATACGCCCTTCCCACCCCATTTCGACTTGTCACCATCACGGAGCTCACAAGCCTCATGTTGTCCTATACAGTCATTTTCGTTAGAGATGCTGTGTGAATCCAAAGATTGCAGGCACGCTACCGGTAGAAGCCCCCGATGGAACAATTGCACGATGGAGACCGCGGTCAGTCACCACATCGACCTCAACGGTTGGGTTTCCGCGGGAATCGTATACGGAACGACCGTGGATTTTCTGGATCGCCATATTTACTACAGTGAGATCAGACCAGTCCAGGTATCGAGAGACAAAGAAGGACACAACGCATCGAAAAGGAGTCAGTGACAAATGAGCTCGCGGCTGTGTGGTGGTTGAGTAATAATGGTGGATGATAAGTCCGGATTTGCTTTTTTACAGTACAACCGGAGTGGGGCCACTGAGGGGCAGCTTATCGCAAAACTGAGGACTACCAGATACTGACCTGTTTTAAGTGGTTGGTAGGGTTGGAAATCAAGCTTGACAGAAAGCCTGTCGATTAGTTTCAGATGGATTGCGACGAACGGTGAAACTTGTAGTTCAACAAACAAGTACGGTACCGTGGACGAGAGTTGTTAAAACCAAAGCTCAGCAAAATCATGGTGGGGTTCAATTTTCGGGCCGACCAAAAGCCCTAGCGGCTGCTCGATTGGGTTGTCGAGGAAGGTACGAGTAGCGTAGGTAGACACTCGTTATTGCGTTCTCACAGTGTATCATCTCTCCGAAGCCGCCAGTCTACTGTAAATTGAGCATGGAATTTTGCTACCTTGATGCGAACTTGCTGATGCTCTTCAATTAAGAATGCAAAACAACACCCACCATTTACACTGTCGTCTGTCAACATCCCCTTCAGGCTGTCATCTCTCGTTCAATCGACCTACCTCAACTGCTTCAAATCCCTACACATCCTTGCCCATCCTGTCGATCTCTCTCTTCCCGTCCTCGCACAAGAACTAACTCGTAAGATCTCTTGCCGCCATGACCACATCCAACACGGCCTCTTGACTCATATCCAGCTCAATGGTTTCTCTCCCAGCAGCCGCCATGACCTTTCTCTCCCGGAGAACAGGTTTCCCATCCGGTGGATGAGCTCGAATCTTTCTGAGTTGGCCTGCTTTGTCTGCTCCCGCATCAGATCTACGATTCGAAACAGATAGTTCATCGGCGAGAGCTCGGACTCCTGCTGATCAGCGTATCGGTTATTAGTCATGGCAGGTTGAGTACTTCTAGGGTAGGAATCGAAGCGGCGATAGTTGCGTGAGTGATTAGTAGCTGAGCGAAGAATGTGCGCTCGGTCGTGGGCCGAATGGGTTTGGCAGCGCCAGAAGTTACCGGCGGCAGCAGTGTAGATGTCTTCAAGATTTTGACAGAGCTCACATTGGTTCAAGAAGAGGTCAGGACGCAGACTTGTCAGGCGAGTGTACTTGGTAGGCGGGCTTCGAATGCTTTCGTGGTCGATAGATATAGAATTAGAAGCTACCGGTTCTGCTTTTAAAATGTGTGGCGGCTTGGGCATTTCGCATTCAGCATTGACACCTAATGTCCTTTCCTCTTTGACTGCAGTACAGAACCGAGTCGGAGGTGGGGAGCGCTCGGGTGGATCTTGGACTGGTACTGGGTCATCTCTAGATCTTCGAAATTGCTGACGAGACAGATCAGGCGGCGAGCATGGCTGGGTACATGCCGAGATTTGCGAAAAGGCTCCGTTGTTGACCTGGTCAGCTGCTCTTGTAGTGCTTCGTAAGAGACCCTCCTGAAACAACTGGTCTGGCAGAGTCACAATAATGTTTTGCTTAGAGGCCGCAGGCATTGTCGCACCGTATAGGCGAGCAGCCATGGTGTACGGAGGACTCTGCCAGTGCTCCTCAGGAATTTTTGCTCCATCCCAAGATTGGAACTATCGTAAGGGGAGCGGCAAAAGAGAGGCTGCGCAATTGTGGAGTGTAGAAGGACATACAGGCCAAATGTAGTAATCTGTCAATAAGAGCATGTGAAGGAAGATTTTCTAGAACAGCCACGTTCTTACTGAGGTCTTTGTGGGTTTAGCCATAGCCTTCTAGCATCTGAAGCTGTTCCACATCTTAGACAGCGCTTCATTATTAGAAGTACTTTCCACCTCGGAATCGTTGCGGCTTTTAGTAACTTTAGGATACAGAACCAATGGGAATACCGTTGGAGGGTATGTTTAAAGCAAGATCAAACTCAATGAAACTATTTTAGAGATTTGTTAAGCACGGCCCTGCTTGACCAAGGTCCTGCATTTGCTGTTGGTAGGAGATTATTCTAGATTCACTATACAGACCAAATAGCCACTTTTCCATCCACGCCACTTGCTGCTGAAAGTTAGACAACGATTCCAAACAGTTATTGAATAAGGTAACTTACTGCTGAACTTCTTCACAGATCCCCCTGCCTCATCATAGGGTCTAATGGTAGCTATTGTATTCTGATGCACTGTTTTTAATTGGGTATCGTCCTTCGCCTTTCCTTTGAGATCCATTTGCCTGAACATATTCAGAGCAGATTCCTCGCGCATATCCCCCATCCCTGGCCTACCCTTAGATTCCATAGAACCAACGATTTGCCATCCTTGCTCGTTTCCACGTAAGCGATACGTTTCGCAGTCCTGGTTATGTTAGTCCTCATTCATACTCATATCTTGTTATTACCCACGTATCCTGCAGCGAGAATCTCACTCTCGCTATTCCATATCAAGCTCAAAAATGGCAAGAGCTGTGTGCTCACGCTGACAACAGCAGTAGGCGGCTGATCTGGGCCGCTGGGATACACCACAGTAATGCTACTGTCATGCGCTGTGAATGCCAAAGCATTTCCGCTCGGTGAAAAGGCACAACCATGAACCCAGCCAGCGGAATTATTGAGATATTCGCCACACACCGTATTGAACGGTAATCGCTCACCCCATACACTGCTTTCAGGCCTAGCGTCGACACCCTTAATGAAACTAGAGAAAACTCTTGCATGGGAATCTGTCGATCCAGCTGCTAACAGGACAGAATTGGGATGCCACGCAACTGTGGTAATTGTACTCCTGATAGGCTTCTTCAGATGCTTCGAGACCCACCAATCATTTTCTTCTTCAAAATAGCAGATGGCAATGACCCGAGCCCCAGAACCCACTGCGAACTTGAGTTCTGATGGAGACCATCGAACAAAGGTAGCGGCCCGATTGATGCGGAGTAGTACCAACGTGGGCTTCCAGCCAGAAGGGGATGGTTCCCATACGTACGCATTACGGTCTATCAGGGTCCAATTAGCCAAAGAGATGATCTTCCAAAGAGCCAGCTTCTAGAGGTAGTTAAGATGTGAAGATACCTTGTGAGCATGTAACAATTCGCCCGGTCGATGGTGCGATATCAACGCTCGTGACTGTCTTATCATGCCCCTTCAGCTCATCTTGCAATGTGAAACTGCTACCTGAACGTTTATAAAGCTCAACATTGTTGTCTCGTGCTACAGCCAAGGTTTGCCTATCGGCGGAGAATGAGTGGTCCGCGATGGGGTGATGGAACAGATGATGAACCTCTGGGGAAGGCATTGCGCAACTGGAGAACTGCGATAGGAGTGGCTGGCTCTCTACTATCGCTTTTTGCCTCTGTGTTTGAGTTGAGTCTGACCTTTGGTGTGGGCCGTGGAGGGGTGGATGCGGCGGAAGGCGGGCAATCTTCCGCTTTGGTGCTTCCGTCGTCATATTTGTAAACACTTGAGCCGTACTATCTCGACCTGGATGTTTAAGACAGCTTGGGCTTTTGAATCATCTAGTTTCGGATCGATCTTCCCAGTCCACAACACAGTCATTCGACCATTGGTGCCAGCCAACCAGTCGAGCAGCTAACCACCAAACCGGTCGTCTGCTCTTCACGTACAACTCTTCAGAGCTGTGCACCTATACAGCTGAACCCAAGAGATTTTGAGGTTTAAGCTCCGGCCACCATGGCCTCACATGTCATCGTTCTTGACTCTTCCGCACGCCGTGCAACGGTAAAGACTACGCCCGGCAAGTATTTGAGCGACGTACTGCAAGAGGCCTGTGGCAAGTTAGGATTAGAAGCAAGTCGGCATGGCTTGAAGTGAGTAACTAAGTTATGCCAGGCTGAAGCAATGGATTGGGGCATACATTAGTAGGAAGCTTCGCTGACAAAATTGTATGAATAGACACAATAACAGAACGCTGGATCTCTCCCAACCCATGAGACTCTCAAATCTCTCCTCTGGCGCGAAACTTGAATTGATTGTATTATCAAAGTCGCCGTCTGTCGTCTCAGTAGCTCTTCAGCTGCCAGAATCGGAGTCTGAAGGCATACCAAACAGCAGACTGATAGACAAGTTCCCAAGCACCACCACCTTATGGCTCGTACTACGGAAGTTCGAATCTGGAGCAGCTGGAGGTGAGACAGCCTCCAGGAGATTCAATTTTACTGCCCGCGGCAAGCCTCAGACAGACAGTGGCGATACTGGCTCTGGAAGAATATATCATGAGGCTCCAGTAATACAAGTCATGGGGCGGGAACTGGCGTCATTTCAGGACTTTCAGAAGAGTCTCGGACAGCTCGGGCTTAATGCAGGCAGCGTTTTGCTACGGCTAAGCTTCAGCATAACACAAAATCCACTAGAGGTAGCTATGACGAAGACTGAAGAATACTTTGCTTCAATAGAAGCCCAACCTGGCGATGGCGCACATGGAGCTCATGCCAGCAGCCTTTCAACTGGTGAATCTGTGCCAGCAGTGGAGGAGGTGATACTTCCCGAAGGGGATGCAGACATGCCTTCTCCCGAACCAAAATCACCTCGGGTCGACGACGAAACAATGGAGCCGGTCCCTCAAAAACCCAGTACCCAAGAAGCTAATGCCGAACCACAACCAACCTCCATCACCCCCTCCTCACCCACGGACTCAACAATCACGGGGCCAAACCAAAGACCTATTTCAGTCCTCGCCCCTCCATCATCTAACACCCCCCATGCCTCCCGCCAAGCCTACAACGACGACGATTACGAGCCAACAATCGATCACGCCAAACAGCACCTCTCCCGCCTCAAAACCCACGGTCAAAACAAACGCCTACCCACCGACGCCGAAGTTGCAGAGAAAGAAAAAGCCGAAGCGCAAAAACGAGCTCAAGTCACAGAGGTGGAGATTAAGTTGCGGTTTCCAGACCAAACCCAGGTTCTTGCTACGTTTACGAACCTCGATACCGCGCTCACCTTGTACGACCATGCAAAGCACCTTATAATCGATGAAAACGAACCCTTCCTCCTCAACTTCACCTCCGCAAAAGGCCCGATCACCATACCAAGGAACAGCACCGCAAAACTTATATCCGGTCTTGGTATGACGGGTAAAGTCCTTGTAAATTTTATTTGGGACGGTGGTCAAGTCCCAAGAGGAGGCAAGGTACTAAAGCCGGAATTTGCCGAGAAAGCTAGGGAGATCGAGGTGCGGGAGCCGCAGGGGGTGGAGGTGGATGCGAAACCAGCACAGGGCGGAAACGTGTTGGGGAAGGAGGAGAGGGGAAAGGAGAGGAAGGGGGGAGTGCCCAAGTGGTTGAAGTTGCCGGGGAAGAAGTGATATGTCGAGGTTTTGTCGATTTATGATCGTGATGATATGTAGCATAGCACCGTGACAAGAGAGGTCTTGTGCTTAGGATGAATTTGGGTTAGCGGACATGAGCGAGTTTTAGCGTGGTGTTCTGGAAGATTTCCAAGATAGCGTAGCACCAGTTCAGCATTGCATACCACGTTTGAACCCTCTTTTCCGAAGCCCATGAGTTTGCTTGCTACATCCGTTTCGTACCTAGCGCGCAAGTCCACTTCTCGAATCACCCGCAGTTACATCCTCAGTATTCTTCCTCCAAGCTTAATGCCCTGCCCTCCTCGACTCGGCAATCACCCCTTGTAACTCATCAACCTTTCGCTTTGCACGTCCGAACGTCCCTAGCTGTAGGTTTCACACAAGTATTAGCCCACTTCGTCCCAACTCGTTGCCCCATCTTTACTGCCTCTGATCCGGCTGTTTGGAGGTCTGCGGAGCATGGGGTGAGAACGTACTCGCTTCTTTGCCAGCTTACGCGCGCGCTTGTCTTTACTATTACGAAGAAGTTCGATGACGCGGCGTTCGTAAGGTGCGAGGCTGGTTTTGGGGATGCTTGTTAGCTGTGGGGTTCTCTCTAGCGAAATTGGGGAACGATGAAATGGCTTTGGAGGAGTGAGGACGGAGATGGAAGGTCGTGGGATTCATCCTCGGAGTTAGGAAAGGAAGGTGAGAAGGTGTGCCTTTGTGTAGAGGCGGAGTTATTGGTGTAAACTTTCATGAACGTGAAGTCTTAGACAGACATCCAAGCTCCAGATGTGGCATTGGCTGTGGTTGTGCAAAGCGCAGTACAAGAACGTACCCAGAAACTTCCTTCACGATTTCCCGAACGAAAGCTGTACGCTTGCTCAAGTGGCCTTTGGTGCGTGAGATACGGGGCTTGGACTCGCGGGGAGTGGTTTTCTATTCCAGGTGACTGTCAATGCTGTTTCCTCTGAGGGAGGTAACTGCGAGCTGGAGTTCCAGTTGCACCATGGGTGAACTTACGTGGCCCTTGTTCAGCCCAATAGCGATACCGCTACGCTGTTTGACCGCCATCGTCGTGTCGTCGATGCTGGTGATGGCTTAGGTATGAGTTAAGGTTGTCAGATATTGAGGTTCGGGTGTGGGAAGTTACTAACGCGGTTATGGGATAGCGTATGTGTTAACCGAGTTTTTCGAGCCCTAAAGGAAACGAAATAGTCTCCCAACGATTCACGACTCACGAGCTTCGGTTCTTGAAACGCACTGTTTCTCTTTATTGGTATAGCTAAGCTTCCGATATATTACCATGCGCTGCATACAATACCCGTGAAAGCCGAGGAACTGTCTCAGACGTATCTCCGTGAGGGATGGATGGATGAGAGGTTGTGTCTAATCAATCTACAGATAACGGCTACACGTAACGATCTCTGGGCCTTTCATATCCATTGAATCTTCGAAACGTATGTACGGTAGGATACCTCAGCAATGTCTGGAGAAGCAGACAATCCACTTCACTTCGGTGAGCCTGTTATTTATATGAGTCAAGGAAACAGCAAATGAATCTCATCACAGTTAGGATTGGGCCAAAAGAGTGAGCGTGGAGCAGCGCAAATGACTGCCTTTTAAGGGCATCACATTTTCTGCAAAGCCAGAGGGCAGGATACAGTAATTGTCCCGCGGATGATAATCAACCCGAACAGACGCCACACGATGGACATTGCTATCCTACGTCTAAAAACCATGTCCAAGCCAAGCAGTACCAAGGTCATGCTTTTCCTCTGTGACAGAGGCTATGTTGCGGCGGAAAGAGACCCGGAACGACCAGTGTGGCGGTATTCCACGATTTTTGTACGACCGCATAAACGAGTTGGATCACAAAGACTGGGCACAGACGCTCCAAATGTTCTGGACTGCCACAGGGAGTCGCATCATCTCAACCAAACAGCGTAAGATAGAATATTGAAAATTGGGGAAATTGGGGAAGGAAGTGCAGTTTCCCGAGAGTGCTGAGCCTAGAAGAAGTAGAGCGAATATGAAACATGACATTGTTCTGCATTTCATACTTTCCAGATGCTTCAGATATAATGTTTATCTATGCATTGAGCGAGAAGAGGCACCTCAAAGAAGTGGATCATTGGGTACCAACCAGACACACCTGCTGAGCCTAATCACCAGGCGCGAGAGCGACGATGGTTTGAGCGGCAAGGCAAACATGAGTTCCAGGCTTTGACGACACCTTCCTTGCGATCTCTGCACGGCCTAGGCGATCACGGGCAGGCCCAAAAGCATGCCAGATGCTCCGCTGAGGCAAGCAATCTGGTGGAAGGTTTGGTACTTTTCCACATCACGATGCAGCTTGCACATTAATGCACAGTGACGATGTGGGCTTATCGAGGATTCCAAAGGGCCAACCCCCCTCCATCGCTAAGGGAACTGCATTGATTCGAGAGGTCGTCCATTGGAGGGGTTCGGGGGCAGAACCCTTTCAAGGCTTTAAGCTTGGCCCATCTTCCTTCCAGGCTTCCAGCCTAAGTTCCAGGTTCGAAGAAGCAACAGGCCGCCGCTGACCCTGCAGCAGCCTAAACTCAGCCCAAAATCAGCCAAGCACGATGACTCGGTGACTTGGGTGTGACCAGTGAAACAAACGGCAATTCGGCATCAATTATCATTGTGTCGATAGTGGCCTCATCTCAGGTAGATTCTAGAACTCAATGGGCGGGGAAAGCTTAAAAGCCGATGTCCCGCTAAACTTCAGTCCAGATTCCGGACTTTGTTCTAGGTACCTCCCTTAACTACTCGTGCTACTTACTACTGTCCAGTGGCCCCCCCAAGGCTGCCCCTCTGGTCCCCAGGCAGTATCTCAAACCTACCAAATACAATCACGTCCGATGTGTGATATGGATATGAATGGATCTCACGATGAAGATTTCCGGGGCTATGCTATGTCGTGCGCACGCCGTAGATCCGCTGTTGCTATTGCTATTCGATCAGAAACATATGTATCATAACTAATTGTTATTCAACAACTGATTCAAGTGCAATTGTTATTATTATTTTAGAATTAAAAATAAGATTCATCCCCCAATGAAGACTTTGACGTCCGAGTGTCTTGGTTCCCTCAATGCGAATCTAGACCGTTCTCCGACCGCGTCTTCTTTCTTGAGCACATTTCTTGCCCGCGTCACTGCTGCTACTACTGCTAAGATACTTAACTGTACATACTACTGTCACTACTGTCTCTACCTTCCACGCTACTCCTGTCTCTGTCGATCATCTCGAATGCTCCACATCAACCGCTCTTTGTGTTTGAAGACATTATCTTTTTGGGCTGTGACGAGCGTTTCCTTGGTGGAACGAACGTAGGTGCTATTCTACAGGTTTCCTTTGACTGGCCCTGCCTTTGGTAAGTGTCCTTTCAACGATCCTCTGCGGAGTCCAACGGAAAGCTGATATGACCAATGCCCCAGTGAATATTGTCGCCATACGTTATACCACTGTCCCTGCACAAGTATGATATCCGAACCAAAGCGTCAGAGCCTGTCAGTCGGTGCACAAGCTTGAAGAGGTCTACTGTTGACCCAGAACACACTTCTAAGCTTGGAAGCGAATTCGGTACTATCTTGAACATGGCGAAGAACGAGGAGTGCAGCCGCCTGGCAACAATGTTGGAGCGGACGTCACTATGCGTCTCAGGGCCAAGACCGGGTATCCCTTCCCACCATGGGGACGAGGGGTTTCGTGAGAATGTTCGGCAGCATTACTCGATTGCTGAGAACAACGCGGTGGAAAAGCTGGTCCATCTAAAGGAAGAATTGAGGAGGGCCACAACATACGATTTCTGGCGGTTGTTAATGGAGGGCATGACAAGCATAACAGGCGCCCAGTATGGCTTTGTCGCGAAACGAATACTGGTCGATGATCAGGACTCTGCGGTGGAGATGCCACCAATAGGAGAACCCGGTTCCTGTCTGCTTGGGGTGGCGTTTTACTACAATGACGGCGAAAAACTCCAGGGTCTTCATAGAGATTATAAATATCTGGCTTACGGCGCGCCCTGCCACCACATGAGACATGACAAGGTCTTTTTGATTCCGAACAATTTACCCAAATTCATCACGCACAATCCCAACAGTTTTCCATTTCCAACGGAGGCATACCTTGGGGTTCCGCTATTCGCGGAGGGTAAATGTTTCGCACATTTCGGCATGATGTGGACTACGCAAGCTCTAGGAAAATTGGACTTGGGTTGGGCATTCATAGAAATGTTGCTGCATTCGTTAGAAGACACTATCAATGAACGTCTGGTCGAAGGCGAGAGCTTTCGTAAGCCAATGGAAGAGGATAAGCCGGACAAAGTGATTCCTCATGAGGCGGTTACCGCGGCACAATCATTGAAGCCGTACGCTCGAAGCTTATCACATGAATTGCGGACGCCAATGCAAGGCGTTGTGGGAATGTTAGACGTCATGCACGCTACAGTTCAGGAATCTTTGGAAGGCCAGTCTGACGCTGTGGTGCGAAAAGTCCTCAAGACGTTGCGTGACAACATTGAAGTGGTTCAAGGTAAGAATGATGGAGTGCTCAGAGGTTATTGCGAGTACTGACTGTGCTACCAGACAGCTCGAGAAGAGCAGTAGAAGCTGCAGACAATGTTGTACATGCATATGATTTAAACATGCAAGTTCCTGATACGCCTATACCTCCTAACGATGATGAGAGCATGGATGCCCATCTTTCACAATCAACGGCAGAGAAGCGGCCAGGCATAGTCATTGAAGGAAACAGTATATTTTTCAAGCGAAGCAAGCGACGGAGGCATGCGTCCGCTAAATGTAATGCTGAGCCAGCCGCCAAACACCGGATCTTGCCATCTAAGAAATCTCCGCATCGTAATATCTCACCACGTACAGCATCCTTAAGATCCGCTGTCGAAGAGACTGATGATATCCTTGGCGGCTCAAGCAAAACGAGCGAAGTCAATCCGCCTGGCATGCTATATCCCGAATCGACGTCTGAAAACGAGTCCGTTCCTACCCCAGGTCTTCGACATACTAGAATCCGCGAGCTGTTGCACCTAATTGTTAATGAGTCACTGAGAGTAGGAGGCAGGCCTGATTCGGCAGTTGCTGAAGATACCGAGAATGGTGAAATCATTGAAGTTAGGTCGAAAACCGCAGGAGGTGACGCACGTAGCAAGATTATTGAGTGGTCCGTCAACCCTCAAGTACCAGAGACGATATTTGGTAAGCTTTTCCCACAAAATCCCCCAGCTCAGATACTGACAAGGGACAGTGGATGAGAGAGATCTTGCAAAACTGGTCTCCTGCGTCTTTCTGAATGCAATCAAGTTCACAGAACATGGCAAGGTCTCACTGAAGGCGGGCCTCAGCCTGAAATCGCGCTACATTGTAATCAGTGTTCTTGACACTGGCCCCGGTATACCACAAGCTTTTCAACCCTACCTATTCAAGCCTTTCTCTCGCGAAGACGACTCTCTCACTCGGCAAAAAGAAGGCCTTGGCCTGGGACTTCTGGTCGCCAAAGGTCTTGCTCGTAGGATTGGAGGGGACTTGGTCTGCGTCAGATCCGATGTTACTGGGCCAAATCGCGGATCCGAATTCGAGCTTCGAGTGCCCATATCCTCAACAGATGTAAACAGCGGATCGAATACCCCAGCTCGCACACCCTCACGATCTCGGGGCTCCATGGAAGAGGACTTGCCTACACCTTATCGTTTCAGCCGCTACAGATCTTCGGTGGAGCAAAAGCGGCCTCCCCGCCAAAGAAAGACGGCCTCTGTGAGCAAAACTCCCGAGCCAACGTCAATAGCCAAAGCCACATCGCCCCTCCTGCCATCCTCCCTTTCCCGCCGAAACAGTCTCTCCCAGCGCACGAGTCCCCCGCATCGCCGGCCCTCGACCAAAAAGGTCCCCATGCATGACCGCAATCTCGCGAAAAAATACCCGCTCACCTTCCTTGTTGCCGAAGACAACAAAATCAACCGCAAGCTCCTGGTCAACATGCTCTCCAAACTCGGTTACACCACCGTCCACGAAGCCCACAACGGCGCCGAAGCAGTCCACCAGATGAGCATCGACCGGGCCGCAAGAAATGAAAGACCCATCGACGTCATCCTCATGGATCTCTGGATGCCGACAATGGACGGCTACCAAGCCACAGAGAAGATCCTAGCCATGGAAAAGGAGAAGCGGGAGAAGAAGATGGAGGGCGAGGATGACGACGATCGCGTGAGGAGAAAGCCGGGCGTTACGGTGTTGGCTGTGAGTGCGGATGTAACGGATAGCGCGCTGGGGCGAGCGAGCGAGGTCGGCATGGATGGGTATATGACGAAGCCGTATACGCTGTTGGATCTGCAGAGGTTGATTGTAGAGTATTGTGCTGAGGATTCGGGGGTGAAGTGAAGGGCATCAGGAGCGAAGTGTGTTGTGATATGAAAAGAGCATGGAAAGCGGCGCGTGGACGAGGTCGGGCTGTGGTGTGTTGACTCGCGAGAGGGAGGGTTGATGAAGTGCGAAGGGGTACTGAGAAGTTCGAGAAGGTGCAGAGGCAACTGCCCGCCAGCTATCATCCCAACCCCCACCACCTCTCAAATCCTCACCCACCCCTTCAAAATCCCAACCACTTCCCCTCCTCACTAAACCATCACGACCCAAGCACCGGACCCCCAACCAAACAAACAACCAAGAACCTCGCGGCGTCCTGAGGCAGCTGGATTTGATATGGGCAAGGATGGGGCAAGGATAAGACAAGGATGCAGATATAGAACGCCACATTGGAAAATCAAAATCATCAAATACCAGAACGCAGTCAATGCATTTTAACGTACATCCATCCACATAGCCCGCTATCGACATCTCCCTGCTCCCGTTTTTTTCACTTCCGTTGTTCTGCGTATTATTCCCCTTATCTGTACGCGGTCAACCGGGAAGGAAAATAGGAGAGAGGGGGAGGATTTCGTGTGGTGTTGGAACAAAAACAAAAAGGGTGGAATGTAGAATGTGGGTGTGAGAAGTTGGGGGGGGGGGGGAAGGGTTTGGTTTGGGGGAGAAGAAATGCCAGAGGGGAGGAAGGGATGAAGAAGGGAAGGGGGTTTTTAGGAAGATAGGGGATGATGATACGAGAGAACACGGGGAGAGAGAGCCTCGGGAAAAAAAAGAATTCGGGGGTACGGACTGGGCTTTTTGATAGGCATCGATAAACCCACGTTTTTTGGGCATCAGGATATATATATTTTTCAAGTAGCACGAATCTACCTACAGAGGGTATCTAGCTTTCTCGCCTCGAAAAGAAAGTCAGACGTCAAATCAGGGGGTGAGGTGTGTGAGGTGTGTGTTGCGAATTACGCAAGAGGCAGTTTCATGGTACTGTATGTATCCTACCTGCGAGATAAGATACCAAGGTCGCCAGTTGTCGACATACATAGCTCAATAGCGTTTCCGTTCCACCATACATTTCCTCCCCCTCCGCGTTATGCAGCAGAGCCCAGCCGCCTTGAGCGCCAATTAAAATCACCTCACGATGTTCTCTGCTAAACCACATCCTTCCTTCACCCCGCAAGCCCCTTCACCCAAATCACTACTCCCAACCCCCACCTTCTTGCACGATCGAATCCTGCGCATTCGGCACCCCAATCAGCGCGACCCCCTTCGGCACCGCGGCGCCCTGGATATTAAAACACCCAAACGCCGTCACCTTGGCCATCAGCGGACAACTCCGGAACAAGCCCGCCGCAACCGCCGTGTCGAACCGCGTCAGGAAACTGATGTTGATGTCTCGGAGGTTCGGGTACAGCATCTTACCATCGAAGACGGTGGCAAGGGTGGCGTAGGTGATGTGGCGGCAGGAGGAGATGTCGAGGCGCTCGAGGCGGGGCCCGGAGTGCGTCATGAGGGCCGCGAAGCCCGCGGAGGCGAGGCCGGTGGGGTCGTCCGGGCCGTCAGGTTTGGCGTAGTCGATTGAGCGGTTGCTAGAAAGGTCGATGGAGGTGAGAGGGGGGTTGGGCCAGGCGGTGAAGAGGGAGGTGAAGCCGGCGTCAGTGCAGTAGTCGTTTTCGGTGAAGCGGAGTTTTTCGAGGCGGGTGCAGGAGGAGTGGATTTGGGAGAGCACGGTGTCATCGGCGTCGGAGAAGTTCTCGAGGGAGAGGGTGCGGAGGTTTGAGGCGATGGAGGCGATGAGGGACGCGAGGGCTGGGGCGGAGGTTGGTGATGGGAAGCGGAGGGATAGGTGTTGCAGGGATTTGAGTTCACAGAGGGCGCGGAGGGCTGAGTCGCCGAGACGAAAGCATTTTTTTAACTTGAGGCGTTTGAGATTGGGGCAGAAGCGGATGAGGTGCATGAGGGTGTCGTCGTCCATGGAGTAGTCTAGCCATGCTAGCTTAAGAGATTCAAGTCGGTCTCCGGTTTTCTCAAAGAGCGCGCCCCATTTCTCGTCAGACACGAGGTTGGCTGCTTCGAGTTGGACGTTTCTGAGTGGAACATCGCGCTCCAGGATGTAGTCGATGACCTCGTCTTTGAATTGGCCGGCATTTCGGAGGTTAAGGTTTTCGATGTTATGAACGACAGAGAAGATCCTGATATAGTCTTCGACCTCGAGTTTTCCGCAGTCGTAGAGATCGAGCGTGTCGAGGTCGGGACGGAGGAACAGATCGAGCGTCCTGGGCGTAATTACACGCTTTCTCGATAAAATCTTGCTCAATTGATGAAGTAAAGACTGCGGTAAATCGCCGAATTCATCCACCTCGTGGATATTGTTGGCAACCTTCTCGATGCAGAGATCCTGTAAGGTTTTGGAGCCGGTCTGCACAATACCATCCAGCAGCTTACTTTGTGTTTCGCGGCGTTTCTCTTTGCTTCCAGCCTGCTTTTTTGGCTTCTGGTCTTTCTTCTTCTGGGCTTCCTGCTCTTTTGAACATTTCGTACACAGAAGACCACCGTCCGGACCAGTCTTGCTGTAAGCGGTGACGGTGAAACGCTTGTCGCAAAGCTCACAATTCTCTAGTTGACCAGGCAGCGGCTGGCTCTTCGTGTACATGCCCCATGCAATATCGTCGTCGTTGTCGTCTGATTCGCACTGCTTATTCCTCTTCCGCCGCTTAAAGTTTTTACTGTCTTTGATCTTGGCCAAGGCTCTTTCCTCTTGACGTTTTCTCTTCTTCTTCTGAGCTGCAGTCTCCACCCGCTCCTCATCTTCCTCCTCGGCCTCGACTGTTTGTCCATTTGCGGCCGCTTCTTGTTCAGCAGCCTGCTGAGCGGTCCTTCGACGTTGCTCATGAGTGGCGGCGATCTGGGCAGCAGAGATGTTGTTTGACTATAATAGTTTTAGCTTGACCCTTTGACAAAGAGCAAATAAATAATGGGTCGGCTTACTGCTAAGAAGTCTGTCAACGCTGATTGTCTGGTGCGGCGATTCTCACTTGTCAGCAACCGACCTGATAGAAAACGTATAAATTTGACTTACGGGCCCCTGATGCCGTTTGTTGCAGCTCGTCTTCCAGACCTAGATTGAATTAGCCAGAGCGTACATTTAATCGAGCCGCAGGGACAACACCTACATCGTGCTTGAAGTGTAGATTCCTTGAGCTTACAGAGCTGCGAGCGTGTGTTCTTGTAGTTGCCTACCTCCAGATAACTACACAGTGAGGTGCATCAAACTTTCCAAGTAACTGAAGCCTGCTGCAAGTGGCGTCGAGATCTGATGCGAGCACTTTAGAATCCGAGATCGCGACTTAGATTTTTCGCGATCTACGCGTCTCCCTAAGTGGCAAAATCACTTTCATCCCTTTGCGGAATCAGTTCACAGTCAACTTTCACTTCTACAGTCTTTGCGCTCAATAGAAAGATTGACATTTACACTTCGGGTCCTGGCGGCATCTGTCAGCCTTTCTACTCCATTACTCTTAACATCAAAGGCTCTCTGGCATCTTAGGAAGGCTTGGCGGTTGATCACAACGTTCGGTCTATGTACTTTACAAGACGACCGCACATTAACTATTAGTTTCTTTTACAGGCCAAAGTCTACCTCTGTAATTATTGGTATTCACCACTAGCCATCATGGGCAGACCGAAGGGTTCAACTGCGAAAGCTACTGCATCCAAACCGAAGACTTGCGGCACTAGTATATCAAAATTTGCTTCACTCGCACACCTTTTACTAACAGCAATGATAGGAAATATCCAAGGATCCTCACCTATGCGTAAACCGGCAGATATGTGCAAGGCAGCAAAATCAACACGTTCAGGCCTACCACATTTAGCACGTAGATCTACAATGTCTAAGAAACAGATTGCAGATAGCGACGACATAAATATGGGCTCGGACGCAGATGATCTGCTTAGTGAACCGCTTGTGAGGGATACTTTCGATGATGGGCTTGAAAGTTCGAATGTCTCAGAGGACGGGGGGTGGGACAATGGGCTAGCTGGGAAGAGACGACCAACGCAGCGACAAGAGACGAAAACCCTTTTGAAGGAGGTGGCCATTCCGACTTCGAGAGTGAGTGCATCTGGAGGTCGTCTTGGACGCGTATTACCTTCACAGAGCCCTTCATCGATCGGTTCGGTTCTATCGACCAGCCGCGACCGATCAACCGAATACGACACACCAGCCACGAGTGCCGCTGTCACACCTGCAGAGTCGCTTGGCAAAGGTTCGTTGTCGAAACCTCTTGAAAATCATGTTAGACGAACGCTCCCAAATACAAGAGCCATGACCAGCACGAAAGGCAAACGTAAGCGGGAGGATGTAGTTGAGCTTGTGGAGGCTGATGCCCTACTCGCTCAGGCGTTGCAAGAAGAGGAGTATGGAGAGGAGGTGCCACAGCGTGGAAGGCCTAGGAACACACCAAGGAGCTTGGTCGACGACTCTGACGAAGACTCTATACTCTCTGATATACCTCAGGAAGATCCGGATGAGGTCGACATGCCCGAGACAAAGAGAGCTAGGAGGAACAGTCGTCCATCTTTGCCGACTCGGGCAGCTCGAGAGAGTGCTAAGCAGTCTATTACAGCCAAGGCGTCACGAGAAGTCATGGATACCGACGACTCTGATGATATATCTTTTACCTACTCAGATGCTGATTTTGATAGCTTAGAAGAGATTGATGATGATGAAGACATCCTTTTGCCTGCCCCATTAAACACAGCAGCAGCGACTACAGCTCCAACGAATATTCCGACGAATCAATCATCGGCGCCAAGGAGAGCCCGCCGCCAGGATCCACAACGTGTTAGCAACTGGCGACAGCGTATGCGAAGGGGAATGGACTCACGGGTAGCTCTATCCCTGGCTGTTTAGTCAGAGACTGACATAGACTGACATGCAACAGTCTGCACGAGAACGGGCAAAACTAGAAAAAGCGCATCCGGAGATCCTGACTATGTGGGCTGACCTTAAAGAAGTCCCTGTCATTGTTCCCACCCCATCCGAACAACCGGAAACCATCACCCGTAAGCTTAAATCGTTTCAGCTCGAGGGTTTAGATTGGATGATGAAGCAAGAAAACTCCAAGTGGAAAGGAGGCTTGCTAGGTGATGAGATGGGGATGGGCAAGACTATCCAAGCAGTATCTCTCATCATGTCCGACTACCCTGCCAAGGAGCCAACGCTGGTAGTAGTGCCTCCAGTAGCACTTATGCAATGGCAGAATGAGATCAAGGAGTATACAAATGGTAAACTAAAGGTGCTCGTCTACCACAACACCAATCCCAAGATCAAACAGATGACCATGAAAGGCCTAAGGTCTCACGATGTGATCATGATCTCCTATGCTGGACTCGAGTCCATCTATCGCAAGGAATCGAAGGGCTGGAAACGTGATGATGGCCTTGTCAAAGAAAACAGCAAGATCCACGCCATCAAATATCACCGATTGATATTGGATGAAGCTCACAGCATCAAAAGTCGAACCACAGGTGTTGCCAAAGCTTGTTTTGCGCTCAAAGCAGATTACAAATGGTGTTTGTCTGGTACACCGGTGCAAAATCGCATTGGAGAGTTCTTCTCACTCCTCCGCTTTTTGCAGATTAAACCCTTCGCTTGCTACTTCTGCAAGAGCTGCAGTTGCGCAGAACTTCATTGGTCGCAGAATGAGAAGAAAATGTGCACCACTTGTAACCACAGTGGCTTCAGCCATGTCTCAATCTTCAACCAGGAACTTCTGAATCCAATTACCCAAGGCGACGATCCTGAGCTCCGCCGTGAAGGACTCAACAAACTTCGTCTCATCACTGACCGAATCATGTTGCGGCGTATGAAGCGGGACCATACAGCTTCAATGGAACTTCCACCAAAGGAGGTTATTATCCACAAAGAATTCTTTGGTGAGATCGAACGAGACTTTTCTTCCAGCATTATGTCCAATACCACCCGGCAGTTTGACACCTATGTAAGCCGAGGTGTCATGCTCAACAACTATGCCAACATCTTCGGTCTTATCATGCAAATGCGTCAAGTCGCCAACCACCCCGATTTGATTCTCAAGAAACACGCCGATGGTGGACAGAATGTCCTGGTTTGTAGCATATGCGACGAGACCGCCGAAGAGCCCATCCGCTCGCGCTGCCATCACGAATTTTGTCGTAAATGCGCCAAAGACTACGTTCGATCTTTCGAGGATGCAGCACCCGATTGTCCACGCTGCCACATTCCCCTAGCCATCGACTTTGACCAGCCCGACATCGAGCAAGACGAAGACCATGTAAAGAAGAACTCTATCATCAACCGTATCAAAATGGAGGACTGGACCTCCTCCACCAAAATCGAAATGCTTGTCTACGACCTCTACAAGCTCCGCTCCCAGAAACAAACCCACAAATCCATCGTCTTCTCCCAATTCACCTCGATGCTGCAGCTCGTGGAATGGCGTCTCCGTCGCGCGGGCTTCAACACCGTCATGCTCGACGGTAGCATGAGCCCGGCCCAGCGCCAGAAATCAATTGAATATTTCATGACAAACACCGACGTCGAGGTCTTCCTCGTCTCGCTAAAAGCAGGAGGTGTGGCTCTCAATCTAACAGAAGCCTCTCGAGTCTTCATCATCGACCCGTAAGTCGCCACCTAACAACCCCGTCCCCAGTAACACCGGTCCCCCCATCTCCCCCAACTTATTCATAACTAACCCACCCCACACCAGATGGTGGAATCCAGCCGCCGAATGGCAATCCGCCGACCGCTGCCACCGCATCGGCCAAAAACGGCCCTGCGTCATCACGCGCCTGTGCATCGAAGACAGCGTCGAGAGCCGAATGGTGATGCTGCAGGAAAAGAAGGCGAATATGATTAACGGCACGATTAACAACGATCAGGTTGCGATGGAGAAGTTGACACCTGAAGATATGCAGTTTTTGTTTCGGGGCAGTTAGTGTGTGGATTTAGGGGGGTTGCGGAGGCAGCGGTGGGTATATGCTTTCCTAGCGCTGAAGAGGGTCTGTGGTATGGTAGGGGCGGGGCGGGGCGGGGTCTCGTGCCTTGCCCCTGCGCTACGGCTTTTTTTTTACGGTATATTGGCACAGCATTTAGCAAATATCACACGATGATCTTCCGGGGGGGGCTCTCTAACCAGCATCGGTACCAGCACTGGTCACTTTCCGACGAGCGCCATGGAACACGAAGCCGCGAGCGAGTAAGAGGAACGAGATCTGTACCTTAAGGGGGTTGTATGTAGCTTCGGAGGAAAGGGAACACAGCATAGCATAGCATAGCATAGCTTCGAAACGACACGGCATATTTTAGCACAATTGAGGCTTTGCCACGTAAGTCTTTCAAACAATTGAGGACATGGGGTGGTTTGTGATGACTCGGATATGATGGACTATATCCCACATCTCCCATCAAGATATAAATAAACATGTACATTTTGGAGAAAAACCCTAACACCCAAATCCCCGTTCTTATACATCCCAAATCCTACTCTAAAGAAGCAGTCGTCAAAACCAAAACACAGCAATAGCGGAAAAGACGGAGACGAAAACAAGAACAAGTATGCCTCTACAATGATATGCACATCTTCACTCCAGATGGGTATACCCACCCCTCGTCGGTGTAGCCTCCAGCACCCCCTTCTCCCCCGCACTCGGCCACTTGCCTTCCCAAATCGTCTCCTCCGCCTCTGCCGGAACGGGACTAAACGCATCCACCTCCTCGAAATCCTCGTCCTCCTCCTCGATAATCTCTCCGCTCCTCCTTCCCGCCGCGCTCACGCTCCTGCTAGCGCCTACGCTGCTGTCCCTTCTGACGGAGCTACTACCGCTGATGCTGGGATGCGGGGAATGGGGCGTGCCGATCGTGAGCATGGGGCCGCGGAAGGGTGTTTTCTTGCGCTTGGCGAAGACGAAGCCGGGGGTGAAGGATTCGTCGTACATGGCTGGGTTTGGTGGAGCGCCGCGAACGAGACGGATGTTGGAGGGGAAAGCGGGGAGGGTTGGGGTGGCGGGGAGGACTTTGACGGAAGAGTGTGGGGAGGCGCGGTGGTGGATGACAGTGGCTTTGGTACCCATGGCAGAGGAATTAATGGAGTTCGTGGTGGAGGATGTCGAGGAGGCTTTTGAGTGGGTATTTACGTGGTGGATGCTGCGGATGGAGGAGACGGAACTGGAAGTTGATTTGCGACCGCGAAGGCCGGCGGAGCGGCGGTAGGAGGAATGAGGAGTAATCGGGGCAGGGGAAAGGGAGGAGCGGTGTTGAGGGGTTGCGATACGGGGGCGAGGGGTGTGGGTTGTGTGACTGGCTTGGGTTGGGGTGGGTGTTGAGTTGGACTGGCGGTGGTGATCGAGTTTTGGGGTTGAACGGCGGGCTTCGGTTGGACTTCTTCGTTCTTGGGGGGTTTTAAGGGTTGAGGATTCGCTTTTTTGTGACGGCGATTTGGCCCTCTTTGCCGAGTCGATGAACCAATGCTTGATAGATGCAAGTTGATTAATGAAAGCGTGCTGATGCCGTCGTCTAGCCCGCTCTTTGAAGTTGCCATTCGGAGGCGTTAAGAGATCTGGATTCGGATACACCAATTGAAGCGTACTACCCCGTGATCTCCTCCTTTCTTTAGGAGGTAGAGGCGGCCGATGCCGAGAAGAATTCACGGATCGAACGGGGTCCTTTTCTATAGGCGGGGGTGGAGTAGGTGATCCAGGTGAACGAAGAGCAGTGCCTTCTGGCAGTCGAGGAAGTTCGGGTAGAACAAGCTGAGGAGTCGATATGCTACGCCTCTCGCGCCTTCCTCTACTTCTCGATGCCTCAGCAGCGTTTGGCGGGACTCCTTCCTCATCTACCTCTTTCAAGGGCGCCGCAATTCGCTCGAGGCGACTGCTGGTAGCGCTGATCCTACGCATGCTTTTAGTCTCAACTTCTCTCTCCTTTCGTTTTCGTTCTCTTCTTTTCTCTTTTCGTTCCTCTTTTTCGATTAGGAGAGCCCACCACCCAGCTAAAGCGTCACAACGTTGACCAAGTACATTCTCAATCACTTTATCTATGTCAACTCCGGCGCTTCGCATCCGGTCTAGCGTTTCTTTTTCCACACTTGTGGTAAACGGTAGAGGTTGAGTCAGCTTTAGGATAGCTTGCTGTTGAGGCGCATGTTCCGCTAAGAATGGACTGGTCAGGATGTCTGCTATTGAAGGGCGATGAAGCGGCCGCTTTGACAGGAGGTTTGTAATGAGATCTTTCGCATCTGCTTGCATGGTGTCCGGGTATCTGGGCTCACTCGAAAGAATCTTATGTTTCGTTGCCATATCATCGTCGTCATCGAAAGGAAGCTCCCCAGTCAACAACGCATATAATATGATGCCGAGACTCCAAACATCGACCTTCTCTCCCGCATACTTTTCGCCTTTGAGCATCTCTGGTGCGCTGTAACATATGGTCCCGCAGAACGTCTGTAGATAGCTGGCTTTGCCCTCATACTCGCGAGTAAAGCCAAAATCGCAGAGTTTAACATTTTCCGATTTGTCCAACAGTATATTCTCTAACTTCAAGTCTCTGTGGACACAGGACATGCCATGCACATAAGCTACAGCTCCGACAAGCTGAGTAAAGACCCTCTGCGACTTTTCATAGGGAATCGCCCCATTGCGGAGGAGATAATTATATAGTTCATCACCTAAAGTAATTCAGCAGAGGTCCAACATCCTGAACTAGTTTCTAAGTACCGGGACAGTATTCGAGAACGAGCCAAACAAGTTTTTCTGTCACAATGACCTCGTATAACCGCGCAATATGTGGGTGCAGAAATTGTCTGTGGTGATGGATCTCTCGAGCGAGGTTGGAGTCGTCCTTCTTTGCGGATTTGAGCACCACCTGGATAACGTTATTCTTTGCCTTTTTGAGATAGCATCCGAGACACTGTTCTACCCTGGAGCCATTGATGAGCTTATGCGACGCAAGATAAACTTTGCCAAACGATCCCTTGCCTATGAGGCGGCCCAATGTATAATTCCCAACGGATCGTAGTTCTTTCGAGGAGAATTCTCTGTTGATGTGTTATCATCAAGCTCAGTCATCTTCGGAAGCAAGCCTTACTCTAATAGGTCATGGTAGGAATTGGCAAGCTGGAGTGAATCCCCACGGGTCAGCAGACATTTCACAAGAGAGTCTTGATTCGACCACGCGCGCAGGATTTCTGCGAAAAACAAGCGGGAGGAAAGACACTGACTTTGGCTTTCTGTGCTTGCAGCTCAGCCTTGGTTTTAACAGCCGGCATGTGTCGCAGAGTTTTTCGAGTGGGAAGCTATCCGCACTTGGTCCGTTGTGGAGGGCGGGGGAGAAGAGCGGAGTTTAGATTGGTCGGGATATATGACACGCTGCAGGACGGTGAGGACATCGATGGCATTGGGGTTGATAACAGAAATAGATGGAATTCAGAATTGAAGGATTTGGATTTTGAGGTTGCATTGCAGCCACACAGGCAAGTGGGATCAGCATTTTGTCGCTGCGAAATTTCCCGGAGCCGCCGTTTGGATTTTCTCGGCAGCGGGAGGCAGATGGATGCATTCAACTATAATCCAATCGAGCGTTGAACCAACACAAGACCCTACAACTAGAATGATGGTAGTCTTGGTAGATATTGTGAGTTCAGTTGGATAAAAATCCGAGAGGAATCTCCCACTGGCTTCTCTCACTACGCCAAATCCTCTTCCTCTTCCTCTTCCTCTTCCTCACTTCTGCGAAATATCTCATTCATACCTCCAACCTCTAGTTCTCCAATATACGAAACCGAAGCCAGCCGTCTGCGAACATGCTCGCTATAGCTTATTCCTTCCTTCACCACCCTCCGTTCTATTCATATTTCGCTCAGCCCCCAACACGAGCGCGACATGTTGTGATAATGCCACAATATCCCCACTCTCATCCATAACAACAATATCAAGATCCATTCTCCCATTCTTTATCACCTTGGACCGCACCCTCACAAACAACCACTCCGCACCTTCTGGAGGCAGAGCCTTCTTGATTTCGAGATTAAGTAAGATGGTCGGATACCAGAAGCGGGCCCATTTGCTACGATCGAGCTGGTTTCCGGGAGCTGGATTTGGTCCTGTAGTAGAGGATGGAGCACTCTTTGGGGCGGCTTCGTGTTCCATTGCTCGCTCTAGTTCTTCGGGGCTGTACCTCTCCACTATTTGTGGGAAGGAATCCACGACATACCCTAGGGACTCATTCGTGAAGCGCTCCCCTTCCTTCTCGAAACACATCCATTCGTCCACGAGCGCTTGCGCGACCGGTCTCCGAGGGAGGTAGATTTTGGCATGCTGAGAAGATTTGCGGAAAGAGGCGAAAGGTTTTGGGTGCAGGAGGACCCAGTTCGGATCAGTGTTTGCTCGCAGGGCTGCGGTCGAGAGAAGGGGGAATGGCGAGGGTGAGACTGTGTTCGGTATTGGAAGAGAAATGCCGGATTCCGTATGCAGATTTGATTGGGTGAGATAACCAACGACGCATGGGGGGCTATCTGGAGGTCCTGAGAAGAGGGAGACATGAACTGTGGAAGTGCGGCGGCCAAGTTTGGAGTGCTGCACTGTGATAGTTGCCGGACCGATGGAGGTGCGCCGGAGGAAGGTCAGGTAGAGGGTTATCGTGTGAGGTTGGTTCTGGGAGGAAAGCGTTGTGCTGAAGTGCAGGCTAGCTGTCGAAAGGATGCAAGAGACCACGAAGCCGCCATGAGGAACTGGAAAGATACGTGAGCAGGGCAAGATGAGGAGTTGGATTGATAACAAAGCGTCTTACCCCTGCCGATGGTCCACCCTTCAGGAAAGACCGCAGTGTAGCTATTCGCATCTATGGCTTTGACGGAGGAGGCTCGAGCCAAGGTACTCAGTGCCATTGCCATTGCCATTGCAGGGCGCCAAGAACAGTCGCCAGCCGTTGTCCTTGCTGAACAGCAAAGACAGGACAAGTAGCTGGACCTGTTTTGACATGTAGTAAGTCCTCCGCCATGATTTCTATTTATTAACGCTTGAACATAGAACTTCCATCACTAAACGCCGAACCTCGGCACTGCCTAGCGTCAGAATCCTAGGCCCCCTGGCTTAGTCATGACAACACTCATTCGTCCACATCTTGTCAAAATCGTTATTACACACGGACATATACTCTCTAAGGTACTGTTGACTCAAGCTCGAGGGATATGCAAGGCACTGAGTACTTCGTCTAAGACACGTTTTGATTTGCTCCATAGACCATAGTATCGCTACTTTTATAAGCCTTCTTTTTCTACTAGCGGCCATCTATATCTAATGCATATCAAAAATCTACTCTTTTTTCGCCCGTACCTCCAGTGGTTTAGGTAGGTAAAGCATTCTTTCAAAGAATTTCAAGATTTCGTCGATGAATCTGGTCACCCAATTAGCGCTGTGTACTTGTTTGCGTAGATTTAGGGTCGACTTACATGACTGGTACACTAACCAGCAGCACTGCTCTCCACTCATTCCAGTTTAGTGGCACAATAGAGAATAGAGACTGCAGAACCGGGGTGTAGAGTAGCGCAAAGTGGAGCGCCATGGACAAGCTGATGGCGTACACGAGAATCATGTTATCCCAGAGAGGTAGTGTTAAGAGAGATTCGCTTGAAGACAACGCGTTCATGGCGTTGAGCATTTCAATGACGACCAGGCTATATAACGTAGTTAGCGGAGACGCGCAACATATGGGAGCTGAATTTTACATTGATAATGAGACAGTCGAAGCGGATTTAGCACTATCATTCGTGAACATTTGGCAACCAATCTCGGGGAATTGAGAGGAGCACTGGTGGAAGTGAGACTGTGTGATTGTCATTAGTAAGCTCTAAAAATTCTCTTCCCAACCAACATACCAACTGCCAGAACGAAATCTGAGGACCTTCTGGGTTGTACATGAACCACCAGGCATATCCGAATACTGTTGCTGCGCCAACGTATACACCAACGACCATGTATCTGAAGAAAAGCCACCCTCCTACGAGAGCTTCTTCGCGCTTCCTTGGTGGCCTGCGCATAACATCGTGATCCGGGGGGTTGAACGATAGAGCAGTGGCTGGAAGACCATCCGTGACAAGGTTCACCCACAGTAGCTGCACTGGGATCAGTGCTTCCGGCATACCTGCAGCAGCGGTCAAGAAGATGGAAACCACTTCTCCGATATTCGACGAGATCAGGTACCGGATAAACTGCTGGGTGTTATTGTAAATAGATCTACCTTCTTCGATTGCGCTCTCGATTGTTGCGAAGTTATTATCTGTAAGAACCATGTCGGATGCCAGCTTAGCCACATCTGTACCTGATCCCATAGCAACTCCAATGTCAGATTTCTTGAGTGCTGGGGCATCGTTGACGCCATCACCAGTCATCGCAACAACTTCACCATTCGCTTGAAGTAGATCAACAAGCTGCGATTTGTGTGTGGGCTCCACTCTCGAGAACAGGGACGCTGTTTTGGCTGCTCGTAGCTTCTCACTATCGCTCAAGGCGTCGAATTGTCTTCCAGTGAAGCTCTTTCCCTCAAGATTTTCATGCTGGCCAAAGACACCGATCTGGCGACAGATCGCCTCGGCGGTACTCTGGTTATCGCCAGTTATCACCACAACCCGGATTCCTGCTTCTCTACATGTTCGAATCGAAGCTGGGACCTCTGGTCGCGGAGGATCTAACATGCCCACAAGTCCAATCAGGGTCATACCCTGCTCTATTTGAGTGTATTCTTCCGTCGTTTTAGCCGACTTTAACAGAGGATTCGATGATACGTGATCAATACTCGCAAGTGCGATAACACGCAATCCACGGTTGCCGTACTCTACAACCTCCTCCGAAAGGAGCTTTGCGAGTTTCTTATCTAATGGAACTCTGGTGGCATTGGTACCTAGAAGGGTATGGGAGCATCGTTCCAAGAGCGATTCCGGAGCCCCTTTGACGAGAAGACGCTGTTGGTTGCCTTGGCCAACCAGTACAGACATACTCTTCCGGTCTCTCGAGAACTCGTATGTAGCGAGAAGGGGGTTCTTGTCCTCAAAGTATTTGCTAGCGTAGTGTAGCGTATCTTGAAATGGTAGTCGACTTCTATGCTGGTTCAACGCTGGTACTGGAGTACCAATCTTCTCTACGAGGGCGCGCAGGGCTGCCTCAGTAGGCTCGCCCACGTTGTGGAATGTACCATGTTTTGCATCAAACGATAGATGAGCTTCATTACATAACGCGGCGACTTCCGTCATTTTCATGATCATTGGCGACGATGCTGCAAGGTTTTCAACTCGTTTACCGTGGGATAATAGGCCTCCTTCCGGAGAAAATGTCGTTCCTTCCACATCAATTTCTTCCAGGTCTGAACCAGACTCATTGAGGAATACTATCTTGTTGACGCTCATTTGGTTCGTAGTAAGTGTGCCAGTCTTGTCAGAACAAATGACACTACAGCTTCCGAGAGTCTCAACGGATGGCAGGCTTCGTACAACGGCGTTTTTAGCGGCCATTTTTCGGGTCCCAAGAGCAAGACAGGTTGTGATAACAACGGCTAAGCCCTCGGGGATTGCAGCAACACCAAGAGATACTGCTATCTATGGCCTGATCAGCTTCTTCTTCACGAACCATAAGAGACGGAATTACCTTTAGATAGTAGATGGCTCCCTTTGCCCAACTACCGTGCGAAGGATCATTGAAATGTTGAATGTTGATTAACCAAACAAGAACGCAAATAACAGTAATGACCTTTGCAAGCATATCACCAAAATCGTTGAGTTTCTTTTTCAGTGGGGTAGGCTCTGAGATCTGGGAGACAATGCTCTCATGAATGTCGCCGATGGCCGTTAATGCTCCGGTCAGGACGACCAGAGCAAAGGCGTGACCAGTGACAACAGTCGTTCCAGAGAAAAGCATGTTGACTTGGTCTTGTTTTACAGCCCTGGAATCCTGGATAGGTTTGGTGTCTTTCCCAACGCTCTCGCTCTCGCCAGTCAGGATGGCCTGATCGACCTGAAAGCTGTTGCTTTGAATAGAGAGCAGCCTGCAATCAGCCGGTACCCGGTCTCCTACAGCGATTGAAATGATATCTCCAGGCACAAGCTCTTCTGCTTTTATACGTTTCACAGCTCCATTGCGGACAACCTTGGCTTCGTTCGCTGAGTATTCCTGCAGTGCAGCAATAGCCTTTTCTGCGCTACTTTCTTGTGAAACCCCAACAATGGCGTTGAGAATTAGAATAGTCAGAATCTGTCCACCGGGGACGTGTCAGTATTGTCCTGTCTTGCAATAAGAGTGCTACTGACCACTAACGGATCCACAAATGCCGTCCAGCCTTCTCCATCTTCAAAGAGCGCGAGGACAAACGAAATAGCTGCTGAACCAAGGAGAATTAGGACAAGCTGGTCTTTGAATTGCTCAAGCACAAGCTTCCAAAGTGGTGTAGCCGGGTCTTCTTCTAGAGCTGCTCGTGAACTCCATCAGTACTGTTTCGCCATCAACTAAGATCTCATGTGTATACAGTACCATTTCGCCCATACTTCCTCAGGGCATCCTGTACCTGAGGACCGCTCAAGCCACTCTGCTCTGTCACCTGGAAATGCTTCAAAGCTTCTTCTGGCGTAGAGAGGTAGGCAGCCTCCATCTTGCAGATGCGGTACTGGTCTTTTATGGATTATTCCGCAGAAGGCCTCGAATGGGCGGGGAATGGAAAGTCTAAGGTAATGGAATATAACTACAGCTCCAGGCTTCAATGAGCGACTTAAAAGATGGTTGTTGAGAAAATCATTCGGTGGTACTAAAATTCTAAAGACGTGTCCTGATCTTTTTATCAGATGTGCTTTCTCATCCAGCCAGCGCTAGGCGAAGTCTATTTTTTTCTGTCGGGAATGTTCTCGCAAGGCTGACGGCTTCACCTAATCGATCGGACTTGTCAATTTTACGGAAAGGGGAGTAAACTAAGCTGGATAAACAGATTTGTAGAGACGTCACATAAGGCCTGCCCGGTAGTCTGGATAGTGATTGTTTGCTGAGACCCGGCCCCCAAAACACTCTGTCCCCCTACCTTATAAGTGGGATAATGTTCTTTTGTAAAGGGTCACTGCTGCAATGCTGGTGAAGTTTGAATGGGTAGAGACCGATCTTGCATTGCATTCCCTATGTAGAACAAGTCTCAATGAGAAGACAGGATTCCTTGGCTCAGACAACGCTCCTGTGAAAGAGACATCTCTGCAGTTCAGCCGATTGAGCTGACGACAAACACCATCGACTTTCTACCACACACGCAAAAGACAAAGCTAAATCCGGAAGACTAAGAAAACATGTTTGCAGGGTGAATAGGAACGTTGACTGTCGTGCTGAGACTCCTCGCTAAGGTCCATAGCTCAGACCTCCCCTCCCTCCTCTCCCTCATGCGATCATCATGACCCATACATCGCTGTGTACATAGCCAAAACGCTTGATACAGGACAGAACGATACTATGAGTCGATGAGCGCGCGAGATTTTGCTTAAGATTCGGTGGTAGGGGGAGCAGCGGCAGGAGCCTCCGTGGCCGCAGGCGCCTCGGACTTGGGCTCTGTTGTCTTCTCAGCCTCCTTCGATGTTTCTCCAGCTGGCGCAGCCTCAGCGTCTCCGCCATCCGATGATGTCCAAAGGGTAAGGTTGTCGCGGAGTAGCTGCATGATAAGAGTGCTGTCACGGTAGGATTCCTCGGAAAGTGAGTCAAGCTCGGCAATAGCGTCATCAAAAGCCTGCTTAGCTAGATGACAGGCGCGGTCGGGGGAGTTCAAAATCTCGTAGTAGAAGACGGAGAAGTTGAGCGCGAGACCAAGGCGGATAGGGTGAGTAGGAGTCAACTCAGTTTGCGCAACATCAGTAGCGTTCTGCACAGTCATGAGTTTCATGGTAAAGTCGCGTTTGAGACAAGGCTTTCTTACTTTGTACGCCTCATGTGCAGCAGTTGCAGCAACCTTGCGCTTCTCGCCTGATGCAAACTCTGCGAGATAACGGTGGTAGTCACCCTTCCTGTAATGATAGTTTACTTAGCATTTGGCCCCTAACAAGACTGTACTCCTGCAAAACAATGGTAACATACATCTTGTGGTAGAAAACTTTTGACTCTCCAGATTCGGCCTTGGGAATGAGGGATTCGTCCAATACGTCAAGAACATCTTGACACACACGCTCCAACTCGGTTTCGATCTTCTGACGGTAGTCGCGGATGGTACCAACATGCTTGTCCGAACCCTTGGATTCCTCCTTCTGCTCAATAGACGAGATTATGCGCCAGGAAGCACGTCGAGTCCCGACCACATTCTTGTACGCGACTGAAAGTAGGTTTCGCTCATCAACGGTAAGTTCACCACCAATCTACATTGAGTATCAATACTATGTAACAAGTTCCTCTTTAACAAGGAGCAACTGCATAAGGCGGTAGTGGTACCTTCGCGACTTCCTGTGAGATGTTAGCATGTAACTTGACGATCGCAGGTATGGTTACCGACCTTCATATACGTAACCATCTCTGTTGCCATGCCGGATTAGCGTTGTATCCAAAGCGAACCTATATCCATGTAATGGCGCTTACCATCGTAACGTTCAGCTTGCTCACATAGCCTCGCAAGGAAGGTCTTGCTGTTGGGTCATTAGGATCGCCATCACTATGCACGGATAGCAGTATCATGAATGTACCTCTCACGCTATGGGACACAGTATCAAGTCAGTTATCGCAGCCATTTTGTCATTCAACCGCAAATAGACAAATGAAACACATTGTTGTGATATGAACGACAATCTGTTTGATAGGCGCGTCACCAACTTACTTCGCTCGTCATTTTGAATGCAATGACGCTGTTTGTAGCCTGAGATGGGTGTAGTAGAGAAGGATAAGGATGGCTTTGCTATGATTGTTGTGGTTGACAAGTCGCAAAAGGTTTCCAAGGAAGTGAAGTGAGGTTCAGCAGCCTCCGCGAAAAGTTTAGCGACCAATCTCCAAAGCCCCTCGGCCCGAATAGGTAAAGCGTTCGGTCACCTGAGTATCACCAGAAAACAACAAAAAGCTGTCTTGTTTACCTCTGTGCTTTTCACTGGTGGTCCTTACGTATCTATCACAGGAGGCCATTACACGATAGCTGTAGGCCCGCCAACTTAATCGGATTTTTATGCTTCGGTCTGCAACACATCCCTCTTTGCCTGATGTGACATGCGAAGAGACCGAGCCTTTTGGTACCATGCAGTTCTAAGACTATCAGAGTTCTACGAATCCCGCTGTTGAGTGCGGTCATTCCAGGCACTGAGACAGAGACGTTGCCTTGTATGAGAGGTACCTTCCATTATCTTCTGAAAAGCCTTTTGAGAAGAGCAAGAACAAGGGTTCCAGAACCACAAAATGTGCAACAATTTCGGGCATTAATGATATGAACATATACCCATACCGCCCTGCCGTTATGACACCAGATTTCCAAGTTCGTTACCATAGATGAGTCATTTTCAAGATATCATGCCGGTTAAAGAAAGACCTATTCTTCTTGCCTAGGATATCTACATGGGCTACTAGTCAGCAATGAAAGTCCTGAAACGGAGTGAAGGAGTTGGCTCACACATGGGGATACTCAGTAAACAAATGCCTATCTGAATGCTTGCAATTATATAAAACGTCTTCAGTATACCTGCTTTGACCAGCCATGTATAGGCGCTCCAGGTCAAGCCGAAGCTGAACATGTTCTTGAAGATGAGCAGGCAGGTAAAGGCCTCAACGGCAATTTCACCTGGGCCAGGTCAGCACACATGACAGGCTCAAAAACGAAGATGTTGACTTACGGTGTGCATCCACGATATACAAGGCACTTGCCACAGCTCCCAACACCATCCCCATTACCTCCAGTGCAAAGAAAAAGTCAGGCCAGAACCAACCATATTTTCCAACTTTAGCAGCCGTAACCCCAAAACCATACAAACCTACGCAGCCAAAGATGAGCTGTGGTATAACCAGCACAATACGGAACTCTGGTTCGTAGACTCCCTTGTTACGCCGGATCATAAGCTTGGTAGACCAATCTGCAAGTACGCCTGCAACGATGAAGCCAAGTATCGCTCCAACGAAGGGGCCGGTGTACATATAGCCGGTCCTTACTTCATCAAACCACAGCTAACATGTGATTAGCAGACGCTTCCTAGCTATGAAGCTAATGCTTACGGGTGGACCGAGGAAGATTGCAGCGAGTACAACTCCTATCATAACCGTCCAACCAATCAGTGTGCCTTGTATGAGACAAGCCCAAAAGATTGCCGGGTGGAAAAAGAGCGGCAAAGGGCGAAATAAGAGCTTCAGAAAGCTCTCGTCTGTCTTGCGGCCATTGAAAGGCATTAAACTCTGGGCAAAGCTAACTCTGCAGGGGATCGCATCTTGCCCTTGTTGCGTTAAGCGACGTTTCCCAATCTTTCCATGTTGTTTTTCAAACGAAACCGGACCACTTGCATCTGGGCTATCACCGTTTCTAGGCGTGCCGTTAGCGGAGAGCTCATGGCCCCGGCCAGTTTGAATCGTATGTTGAACGGAGTCTTCGCCGATCAAATCCGTATTGAACGAACTGTCTCTTCGGAAAGCTGTTTCAGGAACGAAGAGGAAGATGAGTGGTAGCAATGCACCTGCGAAGATTGCAATCAAATAAAAAGACCATTGCCAGCCTAGTACCGGATGATATTAGTATCATTTGAGAGAATGGTATATAATGAATGACAAACCTATGGTATGAGTGATCTTTCCAACGAGTACCTACACGAAATTTTAGAGCCGAATATAATAGGGAATGATCAGAAGAGAGCGAATGCTTACCGGAGTAAAGAAAGCTCCGCCGAAAAGGGCCAAGTTGGACAATGCCATGCGCTTCCCACGTTCCTAGAGGAATTAAGCATATTTCCAAGACAAAGTCTTCCAAGTGAACCAACATGAACGAAGTATAGGTCGCCAACACTGGCATTCACCAAGGCTTCAAAAGGGGCAAGCCCAACCCCTTGAATGATTCGCGCCCATAATAGACTCTTATAGCTATGCCCACTGGCGCCGCCCCATGCGCTGCTGATAATAATGAGGATGGTTCCCAAGAGGTACAAATGTCTCTTGCCCCAAACCCTTGCTGATGCCACAGATAAGAGGCCTGCTACTCCAACGCCACACAGATGATATCCAGTAGCTAATGCTAGCTGTGTGAAGTCTCGATCGAAGTACAACGACAAGGTAACGGTATTCGCGGCGAGCAACGGGCTCAAGGTCGATGCGATTACTGAGATAACGGATAATATAAGGAGGATCACGTCGCGCTTCCACAATGGCCAATTCTATATTGAATCAGCTAGCATTCCCAAACATGGGGCCCTGTGCTCACCAGAGGATCGTTGGGATCATCACTCGGCTGAGGAACGAGTATGATGGGTACCGGACCACTTCTGTCATACTTCAAGTTGGCGTCGATCTCCCCAGGTCGAGTAGGTCGACTGGCATCGTCAAGGACGTAGGATGTCCCTAAGAGATGCTTATTATCGCAACAGGGTCAATTCTTTTGCAATGCATATCATACCTGGAACCTGCTCTGATCTCGAAGGCTCTAAGACCCCCAGACCCATTGTGCCGATGTTGAGGGCTCAAGGTCTGGACGGTTGGAATACTCAGAAATGGCTTGAATTGTCCCACTGTAGGACAGAATTGTCTCTTAGACCACTTCGAAACATGGTCCCTCTACGGAATTGATGAGATACAAAGATAGCCATATGCCGTGACGAACTATGGTACGACTCTAGGAAGCCATAAGGCTGAACTACTGACACTGTTATTGGCCGGGAATGGAAGGGTCTCGGATCACTTCTACAATCAAACACGAAGTCACAATCAAAGACAACGATTGGACTCTCTGGAAAGGACTTTGGTTGATTCAATAAATAATGATAATAATACTCAAGACAAGCGTATATCTGAGAGTGGTAAATTGATGTCACTTGTAAAAGATCGAGTAATAGCAGTGAAAGAGCCGCTCAGCTTGCAAGTTGCGGCATCAATAGGTCTCTTACAGAACAGCCCTGCAGCGGGTTCATCACACAAGTGTGGCCGCTAAGGACCTTAATTCGCTCAAGTCCAAATCTAGAACCCCCCCATGCCCCCTTACCCCAGTATGCTTAAAAGCGTGGAGCTGATTCGATAAATTGATACTCTACACCTCACAGCTCGTTAAATATCGAAGCACCCCCCCGTTTAAAATCCAAGCCTGTTTTAGTTGTATACTGTATCGTCGAAGCAGATCAATAGCTTAACATGAAGCCTGTTCAGTTATCGTTTCTGGCTTTTGCTGCCCTTGGCGCAGCTCAGCTCGCTTCTCTCCCTGATTGTGCTGTAAGTGAAGAAGGTTACATTGTCTTCACAGATGACTGACTCTCGCGCAGAAACCGTGTGCATCAACGTTGCCTCCTGAATGCAATCTTGACGTTGGCTGTATCTGCAGGAATCAGAACTGGATCAGTGGTATCTCATGCTGCGTCAAGACCAAGTGCTCTGAAGCCGATCAGCAAAGTCAGTACCAACTTCTGAAAGCTACCAGATATGCGGATTCGCAAAGGCTAACAACATCTACAGAAACCCAACAAGTTGCCCAGCAACTGTGCGATACGTCAGTCTACCTGTTGACCCAAACCATGTTCCTTGCGCGGCTTCCAAGGCCTACCGTGTGGACGCGTGCTGATGGGTAACAAATATAGTGCCAAAGTCACACTTCCAACCGCGGCCTCTTGTGCGGCGTCTTCGGGCCCGACTGCATCCAGCAGCATCATAATGACCTCGTCGAGTACTGTGGGAGCTGCAGGTGCGGTGACTACTGGAATGAGCACCTCATCAAACGGAACTGCTATGTCTGGTAGGCCAACGATCGCTTCCTTGTTGGTTTATCTATTGTTTCGCATTCTCCCTTTGAGACTTTATGCATTGCACGAGATGTACTTCGATCGCCTCTATTCGTCTCCAGTAGCTCTATCTACTTCAACCTGGAATGAAGCTGACACTTAGGAAAAGGATCATCAACCAACTCGAACTCTCAAGGCTCTTCGACAGGCTCTGCTGCCGGTGGTGCATCGACTGGTGGTTCCTCGGCCACTAGTTCCTCGTCTGGCAGCGCAACTAGCACAAGTCCAGCAGCCGCAAAGGCAACCTCTAATGCTGCTGCTGCGCTCCGAACGCTTGGCTCAGGCATTGGCGCTGTCGGTGCGGCTGTAGCTGCCTTTGCCTTACTTTGAGTCACACCACTTATCGTGTCTTCCTTTGCAGTATATATCTTCGATTAGGTAACATTTTGTAATTGAAATTGCCCCCATTGAGGCTTTAACTATCTTAAAACTGCAATACTCAGTGGGAAATATACACCTAAAGATTCTCGTTCAAACTCAAGGATAGTCAGTTACGGGCGTGAGACAGCATTCTATCTTACGCACCATGCGCGCCTGGTTCGACTGCGTCCGAAACTTGTTTGCCTTCCTGGAACCACCTGAGAACATCCGCGACTAGACGATGGATATCACAGGAATCTCAATGCATTAATTACTTTTTCTTCCGTGGTTTACCAGTCAGTATGAGGTCAAGTGCGGAAGACCGTGGAAGGTTGATAGAATATCGCGGAACAAGTTCGGATATCCTAATGTTGGGCTTGCGATCACGACAACCAAGGGTAGCTTTCATGGGTGTCTTGGGCTTACGAGCTTGGCTGATGACCGCAATCGATGGGTGTGAATAGGCCGATCCCAAAGTCCCAAGGAAGCGTCTTTCACAGTCCACACCCTTAGGATGACAAAAACGCTCAAACGAGAGAACCGACCCACTGATGGAGATGGGACTTGAGCAATTTTTGTTGGTACGCTTAAATGAGAACATCGAGGTCATCGATGGCCATGCAGATAACATTAGGGACGTGAAACACTGTAGTCGTTGTTAGCAGACACCAAGGACTCTAAGAGAGATATTTTCGAGCTTCGCCCCCACAATGTTAACATACTATATTCCTTTATAAAGTATTCTGATGGTTTTAGAGCTTCTCTATCTAGACTCAGAACTGGCAACAGGACGGTTTGAGCAGGACAGTGAGGACATGAATGAGTGCATGCTGACAAGATAAGTAAATTCGTATCTCCGTAGAGCGTTGCAAGTGCCTTTCTAGGGTTCGCTAGAGTAGGGGAAATTACTAGCCTATCAGATGTCCCGTCTCGCTATCAATTGCCCCCCCGCTTAAACCTCAGCCCACCCGCCATTGTGCTACAGTACGTTGACCCGCGGTAACGGTAAGTCGTATCTCTCACGACTCCAAGAATCCCATCTTTCAATGTCCTCACCGCATCATTCCGGATGGAACAGCTGCGCGCAAGAGCTCCATGGGCCAAGGAGGCCCGCAAACATGCGCACGACGCCCAATATTGAACCCCCAACACCGGGCCACGGCTTGTGAGAGCCACGAGCGTTCCAGCACCCTCAAATAGCACGTCCTCCTCCTGTTTCAGTCGGAGTATCGATCGTTCTCTGGATATATCGCGTTTCTGGCTCTTGAAGTATAAGAAGTATAAGAGAAGGACACACAAAAGCCAACTTCATCCGACGTTGCCTATCTTGGATATATTATACAAGTTCAATTTCTCTGTCGGTGGCGGTACTCGTACCGCAACAGATTGTCTCTATGGCTGAAAACATGGCCGAGAAGGGTTTCAAGAGAGATGGGTCGAGCTCATCACCAGGCTCGTCCTTTACAGGCGCTACGCAGCCCGTATACGATGAAGGGGTAGCGCAAAGAGAAAGCTTACCCCGGAGGGTATGGGACAGCTTCAAGCGGGATCCCAATGCATATGCCACACCAAAAGGCGTAGTGGGTGCCAATGGGAAGGTGTTTGATGTCGCGACTGCTGCGCAGGCAACGGCGGATTCGCCCTTGGCGAGGAAGCTCAAGAGCCGGCATCTGCAGATGATTGCCATTGGTGGCTCCATCGGTAAGGGACCTGTGCACATACATCTTGTCAATGCTGATACTCTCAGGCACCGGTCTTTTCGTCGGGTCTGGGAAGGCTCTTGCAAACGGTGGCCCGGCAAGCCTGGTACTCGCCTACGGCCTTATCGGTGTCATGTTGTTCTGCACAGTCCATGCGCTGGGCGAGATGGCCGTCTTGTTTCCCGTGGCGGGTTCATTCTCTGCCTATTCCACCCGTTTCCTGGACCCTGCATGGGGGTTCGCAATGGGCTGGAACTACGCTCTGCAATGGCTTGTTGCTCTGCCGCTTGAGATTGTTGCTGCAGCCATTACTGTCCAGCACTGGCATTCACCCGTCTCGCCTGCTGCCTGGGTTGCTATCTTTCTGGTGCTCATCATAAGCATCAATCTCTTTGGTGTTAAGGGATATGGAGAGGCAGAATTTGTCTTCTCCATTATCAAAGTCATTGCCGTCGTTGGTTTCATCATTCTCGGCATCATTCTCGATGTCGGTGGAGGAATCAACACTCCCTTCATCGGCGGCCGCTACTGGCGCAACCCCGGCGCCTTCAACAATGGCTTCAAAGGTCTCTGCTCTGTCTTCGTCACCGCCGCCTTTGCCTTTGCAGGTACTGAACTCGTCGGCCTAGCCGCCGCTGAAACCGCCAACCCTCGCAAGTCCCTCCCCACGGCTGTCAAGCAAGTTTTCTGGCGTATCTGCCTTTTCTACGTTGTCTCCCTCACTCTCATCGGCCTCCTAGTTCCCTATACCGACTCCCGTCTCGTTGGCCAATCCTCTGCCGACGCCAAGGCCTCCCCCTTCGTTATTGCCATCAACAATGCTGGAATTACAGGACTTGACTCTGTCATGAACGTCGTGATCATGATCGCCGTCCTTTCCGTCGGTAACTCTTCCGTCTACGGCTCCTCCCGAACCTTGGCCGCTCTCGCAGATCAAGGCCAAGCCCCCCGCTTCCTCTCCTACATTGACCGCCAAGGCCGCCCCATCTGCGCCATCATCGTCGCCTCCGCTTTCGGGTTTCTTGCGTTCCTCGCAGCTTCCAGCTCCGAAGACCGCGCCTTCACCTGGATGCAGGCTATCTCCGGTCTTTCCTCCATTTTGACTTGGGGATCTATTTGCCTCGCCCATATCCGCTTCCGCAAAGCCTGGAAAGCACAAGGCCACACCCTCGACCAGCTAGCCTTCCGCGCCCAATCCGGCGTCATCGGCTCCTGGATCGGTTTCGTTTTTAACGTGCTCGTGCTCATTGCACAATTCTGGACTGGCTTCTCCCCTGTAGTTCCTCAAGGTGGACATGCCATCACCGGCGCTAAAGCCCTGACAGAAAACTTTTTCGAAGCATACTTAGCAGCGCCAATTGTTTTGCTGCTTTATATACTATACAAGATTATATATAAGACAAAGGTGGTGCGATGCAGAGATATGGATCTGCAGACGGGGATTCGGCAGTTGAATCTGGCTGAGTTGGTCGCTGAAGAAGAGCTCGAGAGAGCGGTATGGCCGAAGTGGAAGAAGGCTTATAAGTTTTTCTGTTGAGTTCTGAACAAGCAAAAGAACACGAGAAAAGCCGACTTATATATCTGTTGAGTATTGAATAAACAGAAGGAAGGAAGAAAGTCTATTAGGTTTTCTGCTGAGTTGCTGATCCAGGCAAGAAGGCCGCAGAGGCGGCAACGTCACCAGGGTTTTACGAAAGCCAATTCATACCAACCGATTTTAGTAGATAATATGCCTACCGGTTGTTGTTTATTGACTTCTGTCAACGGACCCTGGTGAGTGATGGCGGTGTTTTGGTTGCCTGGTTTTTGCCTACATTCTAGACGGAGTCAGGGAGGTAACTAGGCGCTTCTTATATACCTCAGTATGAGAAGTAATAGGCGTGAAACAGGGTCTCGGGTCGGCTTGGAACAGGTTTTCCATTCTGGGTGTTCAACGGAGTTTGGAGGAGCAGCAGGAAGTCTTGCCCTGTCTACTTGCTTTTGACTCGGCGTTCGGAGCAAACACAAGTAATGGGGGCGTTTAAGACTTTGGTTTCGTATAACTATATTTCGTGTCTATATTTTTTTTTGGATATTCTTGACTCGATAGGATAGATCTAGGCGGAATCGGCTTTTGAACTTTGGAAACGCTTTGCTGTCGACTGAAAAGCTGCGATTTGATCGACGCGATATCGAGCCACCTTCCGCACCTTCTAATCCACCGCTCGCCCTCTGCTTTCCCATCCCCCCCCCTTCCATCCCTTCCCACCTCCCATTCTTCCTCCCCTACTCCCCCTCCACTCACCCCCCCTTTATCAACCTCACTCCCCCCATCCCCCCCACAACCCAATTTCCCTCACACAGAACCACTACGACTACCCAGCAACTACAACGCCACGCACCTGAAACCTGCAGATTATGGGTATCAGAAAGGCAAGGAGTTCGTATGAGGAGGAGGAGGAGCCAAGGGCAATAGATGGTGAGGTGCAAAGCATGAGATCAAGAGAATTAGAAAACGCGGTGGGGAAAGAAGAAAAGGCACGAGTACCCCCCCCCTTGTCCCAAAGCAAACAAATATGGAAATTTCTCACAAGGCTGGCTCGAAAGGGGAAGAATAAACCTCTCAACACTTTCCGTGAAGATACCTACTATCCCCAAAGCCGCCTAAACTTTCCAAAAACCCCGGGGAACCCAGCTTCGACGCTCCACGCAAACGCCGTTTTGACACATTCGGGTAGGGGGGGAATGGGGTTTTTTGGTGGGTGGGTTGGCGAGTGGGAAAGGGGTGGTAAGGTGAAGAATAGATTGGAAGGAGTTAGGTCGAGGGGATATATCGAGGAGCCGGATGAAGGGGGGAAAAAAGGGGGGGGGTGGAGCTCCAAAGAGGCATGTGGTTGACAAGGAGGCTTTTGTAAGGAAGAATATATGCAATATCTGGGAACGAGTATCTACAAAGGATTGATGACGCTCCTGACCTTACGTTCGCTTCAGATATAACGTTGCATGGTTAGACTCTATGCAAGCGCCGCCAATATGAGCTTTTTATAGCCTTCGACCGCAGCAAAGAGGTCATCCTCGACGAGGTGCTCATGGTCAGAGTGTGCGACTAGGATGTTTCCGGGCCCGTAGAGATATTTTTTATAGTCTCCATGGAGATTGGGAATATCCGTGCCGTAGTTTACAACGATGGTGTCGAAACCTAGAAGATGTAATCGTAAGTTGCCACAGACTGTTGGAGATTTGGAATAATGATTGAAGGATTTCGAACCTTCAACATCCGTATCGATGTCCACAGGCCCATACCCCTTTGACAAGAAGTTGAGTTCAAGTCTCGCATCGACTTTCGTGATGGTATCAACGACTATATCCTTTATCTTTTCGGCGCTGCCGTCAGCGATACGTATCTGAATCTGAGCTTTTGCGGTCTCGGCAATGACGTTCCCCGCCACACCGCCCTCCATCTTGCCAATATTCAGCGTAGTGTTTCCATATTTCTTCGAGCTCGGCAACTCCAATCTATCCAAAGCCACCAACGCTGGAATCAGCATCGAGTTGGCATTCTCTCCAAGCCATGGATATCCACTATGCCCAGCTTTACCTATGGCTTTGATATTGAACCCAAGATTTCCCTTGTGGCCTGACGCGAGCTTCAATTCCGTGGGCTCCCCAAAGATCACCGTTTCCCAGCTCAAGCCAAGGTCATCGGCTTTCCTCATGCCATCTCCACCAATCTCTTCTCCGACAACAAACAGTAGAGCTACATCTCTTCCGGCTATTTCACCGGTAGCGAGAAGCTCTTCCACAGCCTGAATCTGCGTAGCTACGCATCCCTTCGCATCTACGCTTCCTCGTCCCCATATTTGGTTATTTTCGCGGTTGTCATAAGGCCAGTAGGGAGGGACGGTATCGATGTGGCTCGAGAGCAGGACTCGAGCGCTGTGCTTGTCGCCTGAATAGACCAAGAGGTTGAATCTTGAGCTTTCGGCATCTGCAGCCAATGGATCAACATGCTGTCTTTCGACAGTAAAGTTGTGGGCAGTGAGGTAGGAATGGAGGTATTCTCCAACTTTGTACTCATTGCCTGAAATCGACTCAATTTCGACCAGTGCGCGGTGGAGCGAAAGCAATTGACTCCAGTCAATTGGGTGGAGGTTCAATGGATGTTGAGCGTGGGGTAGTTCTTGGGCATGGCCAGAGATAGGCCATGGGAAGGTAACTATGGCTAGGACACAGCAATAATAGTGCGCCAATCGGACTGACAGCATCTTTCAACCACAATCGTGCATTAGAGAGTACAGCTTTACGACGTGAAAACCTGGAGTAGTAAGTAGCGTAGTATCACCGAGAGCGACATTGACCTCCAGCATGAAGTCATGGCGGCGACGACCCCCAAACATCAATATCTAGGTGCAGCACCCTGCTGCACCCTATCCCCGACCTCCGACTTTATTCCCACCCACGCCACCGTCCCACGGGTCTCCGTTGCCGAGACTTAGGCATCTAACTGTTTGTGGACGTAGCTCCAACCTCCCCATTGCCTGCTTGCCCTGTGCATTCGTTGCACCGAGATTGGCCGCCATAAAGAATAAGGTACTCGGAGTCGTACGCATACCGTATGGAAAAATCCCTGAGAAGCCATCAAGCTATCCAGCTTTACCTTACTACTTGCTACTGTCTACCTTCTACTTCTCCTTCAGTATCCTCGTTGGTTCTCCCATCTTTCCATTCGCTTATACGTGTTGTTTTTCGTCATTGGGAGATCGGAGAGATTCATCCCCCTGTCGATCTCGAATATTTTCTACCACAGTAGTTTGTTGACCTGCAGAGCTATTTTTGTACTTAGGAAAGCCTTCACTCCAAGTCCGAAACAATTGAGAGGAAGCATCACAGAAAGCCGACACCTCATTTCGACAACACCATAACGCATCACATAACAACTACAACACTCGTTTCAGACTGCCGCGCACAGCATTGTCGATCAATCCTTGCAGCTGTCTGACCTTCTCTGGCCAGAAAGCAACAACGCAAGCCACCGTCCCCCGACCCCCCGTACCACCAGCAACCGAAATAAGGTTTCAAGCATCCAGTCAATCTCCTATCCCAGAGAAACATACGGAAACACGTTCTCGCAGCACCCACCGAAAGCCAACAACACAAGCCTGCGTTGCCGTTCGGCTGTGTGCATTCTGCACTGTGCCGCCTCGCCGATGTTGCGATAGAACTCGTGGGCAACAACAAGGCCAGAATCACGGAGACCCAGCGTTGAGAGACCTACACTTTATTCATACTGGACAAACCAATTCACCATTGGAGCACATTCGAACAGCCGTCAGTCCGTCGTTGATGACTTTGTCTCAGCCTCACAGGTCACTCAAACTGACTCTTCGCTCGCGCAGTCGGACGGGATATATACACGTCGGAGGTCCAGAAGTCTAGGAGGGTGGGAGCTTTGCCTGAATGCCTATTAAATTACCCAAAGGCTTTCCACGCAGGAAAGCCTCCGGAAATGCGCTCGAAGAACTCCCAAATCCTCCTGAACCATCATTCCGCGTCTTCGAACGGCCAGGCAGCAAATCTTTCGACGGTGGGGAGACCTTGAAGCGTATGAGCCTGGGACGACCACTGAGCGCAGGTCATTCATTAGAAAACAACCTGTTCGTTGATAGGACGGCTGATTCTAATCCTCATAATCGGTATGTCTCGGTAAATTGCTTCCCTGCAGATGGTGCTAAAATGCTTTAGTGGTAGTGGAGGTACGAATAATTCATCTTCAAGCGGAGGACAGAATGATAATTCGTCAGCCTCGGCCCGATTCAGCTCCTCATCAACCCTACCTTCCTCAACAGACGCTCCCCTTGATGACAAACCTCTACCAAACCCTAGGGGCTCACATGATATATCAATCCCTCCTGTTCCCGAATCAAATCAGACGTGGCGAAACAAGGGTAGAGCGTTCTCATTCGGCAGAAGGAAAGCCGAATCAGCATCTATACCTGCACCCGTATCTCAACCTGACATGGTTCTAGCGAGCTCTCAGGAATACCGGCATGTCGGTCGTGAACGGGCTTTGACAGAGAGCAGCTATGCCAGTGGAAGTACAGCAACGCCTCCGAAAATATTAGATGGAGATCTAGACTTTGGTGAATCGGATCTTGATGGTTTTGGGAGTATGTTCGAAAGCATTGGTAAGAGGAAGAGTCAAATACTAGAGAGCAAGGGCATGGGCTTACCGAACACGGAGTCTCCTGTAAGTTCAGATATGGAAGGTGCACCCCTCGTGCTTACTAACTAGTATTAGGAGGCTATGTCCCCAGCATCCAGGAACCTCACCAAGTCATATTTTGGAGAACGATCAATGGATAGCCCTCGGCCGCTCAAGATTGATCGGTCCCGGCAAGTGGAATCTTCACCGTATTCTTGGGGAAGTCATGATTCACAAGATGGCTTGATGTCATCGACAAGTCCAACAGCGGCGGGTTACAATGCAAGATATGATGAAAGCCCTCCAGTGCCCCGGCATGGTCCACCACAGACACCTTCGAGAAAACCCGTACCAGATTCGACGAGTCCTTCCGGTCGAACAAGACAGCAACGTCCTCCGTCTATAAACGGATTGGGTCTCCGAAGAAGCAGCGCATATATGTCACGTAGAGATTCGGCTCCTTACAAAGATGAAGACGCCAGGCTCGTCATGGACTCTATCAGTGCGAGTCGAAGACTAAATCGTTCATCTACAGAGCAGAGCTCCCTCATGGAGGATAGGGGTGAAGCTGAATACGCCCAGTACGGCAAAAATAGGCCAGCCCCTCCCGCAGCAATGTTCGACAGTAGAGATTCGGACTTTCAAAGCCCAGATTGGAGGATCGGATCCACAGAAACAACACCTCGGGCTAAAAAGCTTGAGATGGTTCAGCCAGAAGAGCAGGGATTGTTTGACGATTTTCAGCCAACATCTGCAAGGGCGGCTGCGCCTCGCCGAGATGACCAACAGCTGAACAAGCAAGCTCCTCAAAAGAAAGTCATGACTCCCGCACAATTTGAGCGATACCGAAGAGAACAGGAGATGACACGCACAAAGAGCGACGCGTCAAGAAGCCAGGTGTCGGATGAGGACAGCGACAACTACGACGACGATGACGAGACGGAACACAATAAGCAACTTGCAAAGCAGAGGCGGAAGCAAGAGGCGCATCTTGCAGTGTATCGGCAACAAATGATGAAGATGACTGGAGAGCAGCCTTCAGACCTACCGAATATTGGCACACGGCCGGGGATGGAAAGGGCAAGCATGAGCACGCCCAATCTTGCCGAACGGGTTGGTACACCTACGTTTAACGTCGAAAAGGCTCCTGGAGGAAAGGCTAGCGATGATGAAGATGAAGACATACCCTTGGGTATCCTCGCAGCACATGGTTTTCCTGCTAAGAATAGACCACCAACGGCGGGTACTTTGGGCTCAGGTCCTATCAAATACACTAGTGAATCATATCCGCCGCCACCCTTGTCTTCTGCCGGTACATCTACAGCTGGGAGACCACCGGGTCTACCCCCGTTCGCAAGGAATCTGCCTCCCGATCCATACTTTGGCGCAGGTCTGGTTAATCCAACGAATCGCGAAGCTCCACGCAACGGTGGAGGATCGGTATATGGAGCCTCCTCACCGAGCGTACATCCCGGAGGGCTTGTTGGGGTCATTGCTGGTGAGGAACGCGCAAAAGCCATACGAAGAGGGAGCCCCAACGCTCATGCTGGCTGGGGTGCTCCCCTTCCCCAAGGCATGCCTCAAATGCCAGGTATGATGTCTCCGGGTGACGAAGCTCAGGTTCAGATGTCACAGCAAATGTCACAGATGATGCAAATGCAGATGCAATGGATGCAGCAGATGCAACAGATGATGGCTGGGGGCGTGCAAGGCCAACCACCTGGCCAACCGCCGCCGCAGCTCATGCTCCCACAACAGCAGCAGATGATGAGCAATGGGTTCCTAAGTCCACCCGGCCAACTACCGAGGCCCGTGTCCCACTCTGCGCCCGCCTCTCCAGGCGTAGTCCAGGCACAACAACGAGCAATGAGCATGATGCCCTCAATGTCGCAGTGGCCAGGCCATATGCAGAGGGCATCGGCGGCACCAAGCATGATTGGCGGGCAAGGGTATGCTCCTTCCATGGCACCATCCGAAAGAAGTAATGTCGGTATGCCGACTCGATACAGGCCTGTCTCGATCGCGCCCATTGACGAGCAACCGAGACCGAGCTCAAGAACGTCGACCATGCTGCAACCGCCAGATAATTACAGAAAAAGCAGCGCGTCGTCGAATCTCAGAGCTGTTCAACAGCCCAAGAAAGCATCGAGTGACGACGATGACGACGAAGGGTGGGAAGAGATGAAAAAGAAGCGGGAGAATAAGAAGAGTACGTGGAAGTTGAAAAAGGATAACCAGGGCTTGCAAGAGTTGTATTATCCTGGCACATGAAATGGCAGGGTTTGGAAAATAGGGCAAAAAGATTATCGGATGGGTTATTTCTGCATTGTGCATAACTCCTCGCATCAGGGGAAGGGCGTAAATACTTCTTTTTGAATACTTTTGGGGGTTTCTCTCTCTCCGTCAACCTTGGAGATAGGAGCGAAGAGAGTGGTGGTAATTGTGTATAGGGAATTTGATGGCGAGGTTGGCGATGGGTTGGGAAGTTATGGGGCAGGCTAGCGAGTCTTCGCCGTGGAAGTAGCGGAAGATAAGGTAGCCTCTCGATATCACTAATACGAGCGCGAGAGGTTTCTTTGCACAGAAAGACTGTCTTTTCGCTCGTTTGTTGTATGTGAATGTTTGCGCGTCCAACCCAACCCATCCCTTTCCCCTCCACCTCACCCCCCATATACGCTATCCACACCCTTCACTTCCCATACCTTCAATCCGAATCCCATACCTTCAATCCAATACAATTCAATTCAATTCAATTCAATTCAATCCAGTTCCAATTCCAATTCCAATCATCCCAACTTCCCGCATCAGAGATTTCCCATTGTCAAGAAAACGGATCTGGTTGCTGGGTCTGGTAAGTGTGTGTATGTATACACTGGGGGTGTTATGTGGGTGGGTATGTGGGTGAGTGGGTGTGAGTGGGTGTGTGAGTGTGTGGGTGTGGGTAAGTGTGGGTGAGTGAGTGTGTGTGGGTGGGTGGGTGTGTGTGTGTGGGTGTGGGTGTGTGCGTGGGTGTGTGTGTGTGAATGAGTGAGTGGGTTTGTGTGAGTGAGTGAGTGAGTGAGTGAGTGAGTGAGTGAGTGTGTGGGTGTGTGTGTGTGGGTGGGTGAGTGGGTGTGGATGTGTGTGTGAGCGTGTGTGTCTGAGTGAGTGGTGTGTGTGAGTGTGTGAATGAGTGAGTTTGAATGAGTGTTTGAGTGGGTGAGTTTGTGAGTGGGTGTGAGTGGGTGTATGTGTGTATGTGTGTGAGTAGAGATGAGTGTGTGTGAGTAGGGGTGTGTGTGGGTGAGTGTGAGTGAGTGGGTGAGTCAGTGGGTGAGAATGAGTGAGTGAGTGAGTGAATGGGTGAGTGAGTGTGCGTGTGTGGGTGTGAGTGTGCGTGTGTGTGTGTGAGTGTGCATGAGTGAGTGTGAGTGAGTGAGTGTGTGAGTGTGGATGTGAATGAATGGGTGAGTGAGTGCGTGCGTGCGTGCGTAGATGGGGGGGATGGGGGGATGGGGGGGAATGACGGCGGGATGATGGGGCGATGACGGGGGAATGATGGGCAGGGAGGCAGGGAGGCAGGGAGGGAGGTTTTCTTTCTTTCTTCCAGCTTGTCTTTTATTTTCCCCGAGGGGGGGGTTTTGCGGTTTACATACTGTACATACACAGATGTTTTTTTTCTTTTTTCTTTTTTCTTTTTTTCTCCCCAAGTTTCCAACATTTATCTTCGACAACTTTCTCCCTTCTCTTCATTTTCCCAATTCATTCCCCCGCCCCCCTTTCTCTCATATCTCAACCTAAGTCATTCGACTCTTTGTCTCATTTCTTTTTCATTTTTTCATTTTTGTTACAGCTATGGGTTTGGGAATTTGAAATGGGTGGTTTGGTTTGGGATATGTGTGTGTTGGTTGGTGTTTTTGCAATTTTTTTTTTTTTACTTTTGGATTGGAGGGTTTGGGGTGGGTTGGATTGGAATGGAGGAGAGGTTTAGAGAGGGGTGGGTAGGTGGCTGGGTGGGGAATAGGTTGGGGTGATTGGGGGGTTGTTGGGGAGATGGTGACCTTTGGGGGGGGGCATATGGCAAATATGGGATATTCGAATTTTTGGGTCTTCGAAAGAAAAATCCAATAGCCAAAAGCAGATTATCTAGATGCAAAGACGCCACCGTAATGCCTGGCTTCAGATGCGACTGAATGGTAACAAACACCACAAGCATTGCACAACAAGCCTTCCAAATCAACCGGTATAAACAACACTGTAATCCCCCTCCAAAAGCTTCCCATCACTCCCCATCTGCGGCTGGCAAAAATTCATCGTCGACGACGACCCCCCACCGCAGTCCACCTTCGCCATCCAACACAGGTACGTCGGCGTAAACGTCACAAAGGCATACGTGCCCGGCTGCTGGCCCAGCGTGTTCGTCACGGTGATGGTCGTGGCATTCGTGATGCTCGTGCTCGTGCTCTTGGAAATCGACTGCGCCCACGAGTACTCGGCCGTGACGGTGACGTCGGCTTCGGCGATGAAGTCGACGCCGGTTTTGATGGCGATGCTGCCGCCGACGGTGTTGGTGATGGTTTGGTCCTGCGAGGTGCTGAAGGAGGTGGAGACGGTAAGGCCGTGGGTGACGGAGAAGGAACAAGGGGCCGTGTCGCAGCGCTGCGGGTCGGCGACCATGGTTTGCTGACCGGCTTGGGGGAAGGAGGTGCCGTCGACGGTGGCTTTGCAGTTGCTCGTGTCGAAGGCGTCGCGTGCTTTTAGGGCTTTGTAGGTGGCGGCTTTGCCGGTTAGGGAGGTGCTGGATCGTCGGGGGATCTGGGGAATTGTTAGGTGGATGTGATGGTTGGGCTGGCAAGAAGATACTTACGATGGAATCGCTGATGGCAGCCGATGCCCTTGAGAATAGCGACAGGCTAGTGTCCTCTCTTTTCAAGAGTGCTGCATTGCCGACGCTCAACGGTGCGCAATCACCAGTCCCGCAGCAAAAGGTAGAGATGAGATCAACCCCTTGAGGAACAGACGAGTAATAGCAACCCGCTTTTGCGGCGACGAGGACCACATTTCCTGGTGGAGCCGGGAACGACATTGAGCCATACATTGTTTGGCCGTACGGCTGCATAATGGCGACACGACAACCGGGTCCTGGCTGAGCAATCTTCCAGTATACGGTATATCCTCCACCGGTTTTCGACTCTGCTCCAGGGAACGTTGGAGCGCTATAGCGGGATACCGAAGGCCATCCAGCAGCATTGTCCCAAATCGATACGGGTTCGCTGTTGCCATCAAGTTTGTAGTCAGTTACGGGCTGAGTACATTGTCCGTCTTTGTACGGTATAATTGCTTGTGCTTGCACACTGCGTGCAGAGAGGAACAGCGCGACCGCGACCTGGAGAGTATCTGTGAAGTGCATCTTGGGTGGTAGGAAGTGAGAATTGAAAAACTAGTATAATGTCACTGAGAACGTGATACTTAAGAGAGTGTAAGGACTGGACTGGAAATAATGATGGAAACAATGGGAGACAGAGGACCTCGAGCTCTTTATAGACTCGGAGAGGAGCTCTGGATGTACAATGCAGAGCCTCAACCCGGACTAATCTCCATGGTCTCCATAGCCCAAGGAGAACTCCGTAAGATGGACATTGTTCTAAACAGTTGTCCCAGCTAGAACACCTGGCTATGAGGCCAAATGTTTTTGATAACCATAGCCTCCACCAACACTCTGAAACGAGGTACAGTCAGCTTCGCTGCAATTCTCAGCTCAGGCTGCCAGATCCATTCCTCTTGAAGATGTTCAACCCGGAGAGCCCGAATGTGCAGATGTTGGTTTTAGATTTGTCCGCAGCAAGAAGAAATGAAATATCTGCCTTATGCTGGTCTTCCAACCCGCAATCTTGCGATGACATGGGAATTCGTTCGAAGCCTAGCGGTTACAAATATCTCCTCTGCTACTGACATCGGACGAATTCGAAGGAGGAGTGTCAGTCAGCTGGGTACGAGTAACGTGGACGGTGATGCAGAAGTGAATCGGCAGATAGAACATATCATCATTAAATCCTGAGATGTCTTTGTTCACAGCCTTTGCTGCCCGTAGTCTATCAAATCTTATCATCCCTCCGAAGACCCCCTGACAGAAACATCAACCGCCACACACTCACCTCCACGATCTCCCTTCCCTGCTATGCAACACAAACCCTCATCTCTTCTATCCACGGAGTTGCAAGACTTCGCATCAACCAACTGGCGATTTGTTTCACGTACATTAAAGCTGGAGGCCTAACTGCCCTTTCCGCTGCGGGCCGGAGATTAAGGTACCTTAGGTGCTTAAGGTAGGTAAGGTAGGTACATACTTGTAGGTACTGTTAGTCGTGGTAGTGATTTCGGGTTAAGGTACATGTATGCTCGCATACGGTACGGTAACAGAGTCGTTGCTGATTCATTCAACGAATATACTCCGTACTGTTGGGTAAGTCAGACACGAACAGCCCATCCTTTCAAAGTGGATACAGTAGTACAGCAGCAGGCACTGAAGAACAGTGACACTAGAACATGTGTTCCTGCATGTGGTACAGGTCCTTCCTGCAGCGGGCTGGACATTGCTTAAGCGTTGCCGGGATTGTTCAGGTATACATAGCTGGTTTACGCTCTCATATGTACAAATAATCCTTGTCAAGAGGCTTTTTGCTAATAGGACCTGTACTCGCGGCCTCACAATCAAGCAGGGGGCCATAACTTCAGGCATATCAAATCTCGCTTAACCGTACAGTAGCTGATTATGGCCCCCTCGGCCCGTCGGTGGGAGGAACGGAAGAACGTGCTTGAGTTATTGTGTTGACTTTGGTATCACGACAGTCTAGAATTAGGCTTCGATAAAACGTAGAATGCTGTGCCTACCGCCAGAGTTGGTTCCTTCGAAGCTGCTCTGCAGAATGTTATCCTTATTACTGCGTGCTGAGACACGACTGCCTTGGAAACTACTGCAGCAAGATGCCGGGTCACCAAAGGTCATCAGTGTCAATAAAACTTTAGGACTGCAACAACATGTCTAAGTGTTTATATAGAATTCTTGTGCTTGCCGCTGGTATCAAAGGCAATAGTTACAAATACCCCGCCAGCCCTTGCACCTGCGCGTGTATAAGAGGTCTTGGGCTGTGACAGCATGCAGACCACCACGCCCTACGCATGAGGGTATCTTTCATAAGTTTTATAGAAGAGGGGGAAAAGAAACTCCTGGTCAATGCTTAGGTGGTCGTGAGCGGGCATCTTGATCGACTATTCGTCCGGCGTAGGCAAGGACCGATAGGGGATCCGAGTGGGACATAGGAAAAGACTCGGGGCCGTAGTCGTCGTTATGAAGGGGTGGTCGTGAATATCTCTCCGGTGGGGTAGTATGGGTTTTTGGCAATCTCTCGCCAGGCGTTTGGTGCGCATTGTGGAAGCGTTCCGCAGAGAAGATGGACCCGTTCTGGAGCACGGGCGGATGCTGAGCCTGTTGAGCCTCCGGAAGATTTCGCAGAGGGCTCCGAAGATCCTGGCCCGAACTGGGCGAGATTCCAGTGAGCGCCAAATTCTGGAGTGACTTCCTCTCGCGGGGGATATCTTCAGCAACACATTCACTATTAGCGAGAGGATCGCGGGGCGGCGGTCGGTCGTTTTGGAAAGAGATGTTATATGGTAACGGGAGTTGAAGAGATTCAAGGGTACCTGATGAGGACGAGCCGAACGGGGAGTGTGAAGGATAACCATGTGTCGAAGCAAATTGGCTACTGTGGGACGTGTAATGTATTTGAGCACCAGATTCTGCATTTGCGATAGGCTTGAGCCCCACAGTCGAAAGCGATGGCAGCGACCGTTGGGATTTTGGATCATCTACCGAACCGTAGATGGAAGAAGGGGCAGTATCCTCGCTTGAGAGGTTGGAAGACCTTGAGGACTGATTCGACGAGATAGTATCGTGTTGAAATAACGACGCAGGCACGATGCCGTTGGAGCGCCGCATACTCTCAAGCGGGCTATTGTGACCTTTTGTCATTGTCAGATCGGTAGATATTGATGCACTCGTGGTTGTTCCTCGACTGTTTCTAGAGTCGAGAGGCATAATACGAGGGAGATGCAGGCCTTCTGAAGTTGTTGCGCCTTGATCTATGATTTCCGTACGAGGCTGGAATCGAGGACTAGTTTGGAAGTTTTCTTTGTAACTTGCAGACGACGAGGACGGTGAATGTGATGCGGGAGTCGACGCTCCGAGCAAAGAGCTAATTCCCCCGAGCATCGCGGTAGGCGCCGCAATTGCGAGATCGCGCGGTGATGGGTGTCCACTTTGCGTCGAGCGTGTTCCGATTGAGCCCACGGAGCCAACCCGATGGCGCCCCCTGACAGTGTTGCTGGAGAAAGAGCTTACAAGGTCGTACTGACTTCCCGCACTCTCACTGCTGGCACTGACTTGTTTCTCAAGCTTTGGTCGTTTGCCATCTAAAAGATGTTAGTTGAATTCAAACAAGGAAGCTGCCAGCAATTCCACCCCACTTCGGTTTCTCGTACCTGCATTAGAAGCGTTTTTGAGTTTGAATTCGGCCAGATATTCTGTATATTCTCGATACTGATCTGTCTTCTTGTACTTTATTAGTTCGGTGTGATACTTTTCCTTGGCAGCCGAAGCTTGCGTCTCATAGGGCTCTTTGCGTTCGGGAGACAGAATCTGCCAACTTTCTCCGACAAGCTTTGCAATTTCTGTGAAGGATAAATTACGTGGCTTTAATTCTTCGCGGATTTCTACAGAGCGATTAATGTATGTTATCGGGACGCAATCATTACGAGACCTACTATTTGAAAAGATGACATACGCCGATGGTGGTCTGTCGGGTGCATTCTCATCAGCCTGTAGAGCAAATGACAATCAGCTTCGCTATGCAATTTGAAGCTCTTCGCACCACGCCGTCGACTCACCTTAGGATGACGCCTATACTTCCTTTTTCCGCTGGCACCATTAAGCGATTTGCCTTCGGCTGTGTTATCGTGTGGATTGCCTTCTGCGCCCCTATATCGACCATCCTCGAGGGGCGACGCTCTTACGGGGGGTCTCAGATCTTTCTCGACGTTGACACCCCGTGCGTTCGCTATTTCACGTTGCAATTTCTGGAATAAGTTAGCATGATCCCAAACGCAAGATGGCGCCGACAAACGAAACCGACTGACCCTTCGATGACCAAGCTTCACTCCAAGCGCGTCGCTAATATATATCAGTTCGGACTGAAGAATTGGCAGGAGATTTCTTCAAGTCCTACAGGTCCGACTCCATGATATCTAACACGGTCTCCCAGGTCTCGAATCCTTCGTCGATAAAGCCATCGATATATTGCGCCAGGCCTAGCCGAGACAATATAGGACCCGAAGCCGTCATCCAGACTGCGAAGAGCTGGAGTATCTGAATACTCCGACGAACGTCCAATCCCCTCCTCCGTCAGTCTCACACGCCAAGGTCTCTATCAAGGCTATTGATATAGTCCCCGAGTTTCCCATAAGATGCAGTATAGGGATTATCGTTAGCGGACGTGCTGCGTCTTTGGATAGGTACTTTGATGAATGTAGTGTCGTTGCCCTTGCTCTTGACCAGCTTTGGTTTAACAGTCGAGTAGATGAGGCTTAAACCCACTTGTGGACCACCTGAAGGTCGAGATCGTTCGTCGGAAGGGTTGACGAGAACTTGGATGTTCCAACCAAATGGTGTGTGATGCAGTCCGGCCCCAACCCCCCCAGCTTTGGGTCCAGGTAGATGTGATGCTATGCTATAAACCCGAACTATTAGCGAACGATATTCTGTCAAAAGCGAACGCTCAGTATGGAATAGTCCACGGGGGTGCTGCAAACCTCCAGAAATACGCTTTCCCCCTCTGAAGCGCGGTACAGATCGTACTGGGCTAGAAGATGCTCGCGATCCTAGATGTAGTGCAATAGTTGATGCAGAGGGCAGTGCAGCTGTGGCCTGTGGGCGTGGTGCGCTCGTAGAACCGAGATGCTGGATGGGCAAGTGTGGTTGGCTTCTGATAACTCAGTAATGGTGGGTGTTTGCACTTTCGAGTATTGGGACATGACTAGATCCGCCAACGAACCAAAATGTTGGAAGGGGGAAAAGGGGAAGGGATGAGAACTTAAGGGAGGTGGGGGAGTTGGGGGGGGGGGGGGGTTGTGAGTGAGAGGAAGTTGGTGATGGTGGCAGTAATATAAGGCAGATTGGTGATATGATAGTTCGATGCACACAAGGGCTGGACAGTCGGAAAGATCTAGCGAAGCATTGCTGAAATGCCATGCACAAACAGCATACTGAGTGGGAAGGGAAAGCGACGAAGGCATGATAAAGACGGTGGCCACAGCGAGACGGGTATCGAGCATTGCTGTGTGCCTCAGAGCAGACGATAGGTAGCCGTGGTGCAGGCTGTCTCCATCGACATCGGCGATGGTCCATCGAAGATCTGTGGGATACGTATTATTGGTATTATTTGAGGCGAATAGTGAAAAATTACATTCATCGGAGATCTCGATCGAGACCAGGGGAGTTTTGTGGTTGGCTGCAGGCATCCATCCACGTTTGTCCCGTCACCCGTGGGCGGCTTAGATACACAAGGTATATAAGACTGCAGTCTTATACTGTTACAATGCAGTCTTATACTTTTACAATACAGTATACCGGAGGCTATTGAATCTCGCTTAGGTTCAATAGAAAGTAATATGAGCAGATTTTCCACCTATTCTTCGATGACTAACCAGCGTTCGGACCGAGATCTATGTATCGTTGGGTTTTAAACCCTCATTCTTGTATTCCGTACCTTGCGCCCAACAGCCGCCTAAAGTAATACAAGGTATCTTATGGCTAAGTGGGAACGCTGTAGATGACCAGTTGGAAGCATCTCTGAAGGTATACATACGCCGATACCTTCATAGTTTTAACTCCAGGGCACTTGGGGAAGACTACTGTATTCCGTAGGTGGAACTCAACCAGGGTCCAGGAGGGGGGGCAATCTGAACAAATGACGATCTACCAAAGATCCAACGGTCCACGGAATCTTAATTCCACGATGCTCAACTTAAACCTCGATTTCCTTTCCCCACCCATAGTCGGCGATCTCTAACCCACAACGTCACTGAACATCATCTACCTTACCGACCTTATTTCGAAAATGAAACGACCATTGGGCGGTACATCGTCATCGGGCTTCATGTTTTTCAAGTGGCCCATTTGCAGACACTTTGTGTCACCGATGCCATACCTGCAACGTCGATGCAACATCTGCGTCTTTCCCACCTTCATTTACCTTTACCATCTTTTTCTCTTCTTCGTGGACTTCTAGAATCCTTCGCCAAGTGCCCTACAACCATTTCCTATTTTACCTACCTTACTCATACCGCATCTTCAACGACATACTTTAGGTACGGCATAGCTTACTCCGGGTCAAACATGCGTTAGACCGTCACCAGCTCGTCCTACCCAATGTGGTGGTGCGATGGGATCACCAGCGATGATGGCCGGTCTCAAGTGCTACACCTCGTGAGATTGCTTTCTGTAATGTGCCACATATACATACACACATGTGATCACCGTCGACGAGATGGTTTGCCCTGATTCTGAAGGCTTTGTCTCCCTTGAGCGGGAGAATATGCGTTGTGCGTCTTTATCTACTTACTACGGATCGTTCTTATCAGTGAATGGGTAGGCGACACCGACAAGAGCAAGCAAGCAGGCACGTGGGCAGGGATGGACCTTCTGGACCCTGAAAAGCTTTTGGACCCTGAGAAAGACAAACGACGCCGAGAACTGCCGAGGGTGCGGGGCAAACCATTATGTAATCAAGATTCACCGACGAATCCGACAGACAGGAACTAACTAGGTAAGGTACCGTATCTTATGAACCAACAATGCCCTTTTTGGCATACCAAACTCCGTACGGAGTATGTCTTACTGTCTCACACGTGTGTTCCGTACGAGTACCTAAGCTAAGGCAAGGTACCTCATCGTCTATTCCCTGAACAGAAGCAGAAGCATTCGGTTCGGCTGTTCTCTATCTTGGCGCGATAGGGCTAGCCGCCAAACTGAACAATACGGTGGCATGCTACCATCGTTCCATTATTCTCCCTTTTGCCCCAGTCTCCGCAATTCCCCTGTTCCTGTTCCTGCTTCTTCTATCGACCCTTCCATTAGCCTCATTCCTGTGCCTTAGTAAGCTACCTTCTTTATTTTCCCATCGCCATGGCGCCAGAACGACCAAACCCCCCCGCCGCGGACCCGGAACTCGCCCAGGTGAGTGAAGCTCAAACCCCCCTATCCAGGCTGCTGCTTACGTGTTACATCCTCGTGCTCTGAACGCTAACCCACTTCTGTACCCGTGTGATCAGGCGTTTCACGAGCTCGCAAAGTACGTCTACCGCACATTGCTTCGATGCATCTGCCCGATAATTCCATCCTTGTGCCACCACAGCTGTGGACCCCCGCTGCCATTCCACCCTATCTCACACTTCCACTCCGCTCCTCAACCATCTTCTTCCCCTGAACGTTTTTCTTCGTACCTTTCCCATCAGGAGCTTGGTTAGAAGCCGACCCATGAACCCTCCATCACCTGACCTCACCTCTCCTTATCCACTCACTGCTCACCACGCACCGCAACCCTACCCTCTTCTCTCTCCCCCCTTCCCTTCACCCACAACCCCTCCCCAACCATCCTCTCATACACCCCCCCCAATCCCCATCCCCATCCCCATCCCCATCCCCATCCCCATCCCCAACCACCACCAACAACCCCACCTAACCTCCCTGGCAGAGGCGAATCCACCGCCACAGCAATGGAAACCCACCTCACCTCCCTCGAGCGCAAAATCGACGACCTCCTCGCCAGCGTCGACGTCCAGGATCCCGCTCCCTTATTGAAAAACACCGGGAAAGCGGAGGAGGAAATCCAGGTCAAAATGGGGGATGGAGAGGGCTTGATACGGGCGGGGAAGGAGGAAGGGTGAAGGGATGATCACAGTGGTGGGGGCGTAAAGGGCGTGGATGTGTTTTTTATGATGGTACGGAATGGAATGGGGGAATGGGAAGGATAGACGGGAGTCTTCCGAGGCCAGGCGAATGGAAGAGATGGGGAATTGGGTTTAGACGACGGGTTTTTTGGTTTTTCTACATTGTCATTTCTACTATCCGCCATGAAGTCCTGGGGCGACGGGTGTCTACATGCCCACTCTCATCATATCCACCACCCATCTGGATAAAACGCGGATACCATCCATCCATCCATCCATCCATGACATTATTCCCCACAAACCATGGAACAGGAAATCACCATCCCCCAAAATTAAAATAACCTACCTATACCCCCAAAACCCCACCGGGCCCTCCCTATAAAAACCCTAGAATAGAAATCAACCCCTCCATCAAACCATCCAAGATCCCCATGCGTGGTATCCCTCTCTCTCGGTCTGCCCCTCTTCGGTTGCTTGATTAGGAAATTGGAAAACCACATTACCACATGCATGCCGAACTAGCGAGTATCCAGAGCCGGCTCTAGCCTGCCAAAAACGCCTCGAAAAACCATGTCTTTACGGCAATTGCCTGGTACATCTTGGGGAAAAAAAACCCAAAAAAACCACTCCACTTCACTCCCGATGATAGCAATTCCATTAACCCCCCCTTCCACACCACCCTCGCCTCCGCAGTCAGGTCACCGAACAACCAGCCTCCCCCCCTGACTCCCCTTTTTCTGTAGCTTCCCCGGCTCCCTCTCCTTATCCGCTCCCATCGGGCTATTCCCACCCCCCTGGCTCCGAATTACCGGCAGCTCCCCCACCGTATCCCTCGCGCCCTTTTGCTCGACATACAATCTCGCATTCTCCGACAGCGGGAACGCGGGCATCGTAGCCGGGATCTGCGCGCCGTTCTGCACCAGCAGCTCCGCGACAGGGAAGGCGATGATTTTCGCCTGGCTAGGGCTGGGGGTGAGGGTTGTGGTGGCGGTGCTGCGCTGGGACGGGGTGTTGGAGGAGGATGGGGAGGCAGGGTCGGCGGCGGCGAGAGCGAGGAAGACGGCGTGGGTGTTGCGGGAGCGGTCGGTGGCGTTTGGGTTTGCGCGGAGGGCGAGGGCGTAGAGGACGGCTTGGAGGTTGTTTTTCTTGATGGAGGCGAGGAGGGTTTCGTCGGCGGTGGGGTAGTGCGAGAGGGTGGGGGATAAGGGGGTGATGTAGGCGCGGTCGACGTATTTGGCGGTAATGAATTTGAGGCGTTGGTCGCGGGTTGCTTGTGGAGAGGGTTTGAGATAAAGGGAAGGGTCGAGCTTGGCTTCCCAGATCATATTACTGACGCGGTTGCCAATTTGGAGGAGCAGCTCGACGATGTCGGTGGTGAAGGAGTGGGTGTCGAGGGTTAGGGAGCGGACTTTGGAGATGTGGGTGCCGAGGGAGCGATGGATGCCGCTGCATTCGATGCAAAGGATTATGCCGAGGTTGATGGAGACCCATTCGGTTTTGATGCCAGAGCCGCAGTCGGCGCACCAACAGTTGCCTTGGTCGGTGTCGCGGACGATTTGGAGCAGTTTGGAGGGGTTACTTTGGAAGCTGCCGCTGTCGGTGCGGACATAGGTTGGGCGGGCTCCTACGGTGGTTCGTCTGTATACGTTGTTGGTGATAGAACCGGGGGTATGGGTGGGTGAGTGGCGATTGTGGTGATGGCCAGACAAGGAGGAGCTTTTGCCCGTCAGGACAGAGCCAATGTCTCTGTGCGTGGATTTGTCGCTAGACGTGGAGGGTGTAAAAGTTTGAGGTTGGCCTCGCCCCTCAACGGCGCTTTGTAAGGCGTTGTTGATGGCATTCATCCAATTGTGCAGATCATCTTCAGAGGGTGCTTGATATACACGCTTGTACTGGGGTGTGATGACCTCGAAACAGAACCTTCGATCGGCGTTCCGGGCTTCTCGAACTGATGCCATACGCAAATCGATAGGATCCATGTGCAGGTCAAGCTTTTGTTTCCAGTTACTATACTCTGACAGCTTCCCCTGATCGAGTACAATCCAGAACCTGAACTTGTCAGCTTATACCTAGAAAAAAAGGTCGATGACATACTTGTGCCACGCCTGCTTATTCAGACCCTTCATGTCAACATGAGAGTCTGGCCGGCTCAAGGCCCAGAGCAATCCTTCCTTTTTCTGTTGTACTTTGTCGGACATGCTGGGACCGTTGTGATCTTTTTCTTCAAGATCTCGAATGCCCTTGAACTTGTCAGGGCTAATTACTTGAATCCCACTAGTTGGTCGACTGTTGGGTGTAGTAGGATATCCGGTGGTAGAGGGTGCAGAGAGAGAAGAACCATATTGCGATGCCGTTGATGAGCTGTAGTGGAGTCCATTGCCGCTAACGCTGTCTGCTCGAGATAGATCGGAACCGGGGACAGAGGTTCCATTGGGAATTGGATTTCCAGCTGTCGCAGTCATTATCGATGTGGTGGCCTCAGGCTCAATGTAGGTCTTTGTGCTCTTCTCCAAAGTCCTCCGCTTCTCTTCCCTCTCGGTTCGCTGGAACTTAAATTCCTTGTCAGCCTCATTGACTTCGTGGATCAATGCCTCAAGCTGTGGAGTCATCTCTTCGACCTTTTTCGCAGTCGCTAGATAACTCTTCGCCTGTGTATCTGCGTACTTCGTCAGGTGAGATAACACTTCTTGCTCCTTCCTGCCCCCATGCAAGTCTTGCATGAACGAAGAATAATCAAACCGTTTGAGCTCAAAGTTCCGCCGTTTGTGTTGGTATTTCGAGTCACTCTCGTTGCGCTTTTTCTCCTTCAAAGAATCTTGGCGTTGGCCGAGATATCGGCTAACATAAGCATAGTAGTCCCTACTCTCATCCTCAAAGTCCTTCTTCTTGGCTTCTGCCTGCTTGATATCGATATTATATAGCCGCGAGACAGGGTCAATGATGAGTTTCTGAAGATGAATGGTATTTTGCTGCTCGTACCGCAAGATCTGCTTTGCAATCTTCTCAAAGTAATGCTCTAAAGCTGGCTGTACGGCATCTGCATTCGATTCTCGAAGTGCTTCCATAAAAGCCGAGACAGCATTATTACATTCGACCTGCGCTGCCTGAGCGGCTTCGGCCTTCCGTAAGACTTTCTTCATCCTCATTCTCATATTTCCTGTCTTTTGTTCAAGAGCCTTCATCGTCGCACGGAAAAGGGGCCCATCTTCGACTGCGCTCAAGTCCTCTCCTGGCCTTCGACAAGAAACATCAATTTTGACACTGTCCTTAGTGTAAGCCGGTACTAGACCTAGACCGTTCTCGGCTGGCTCACTGGGCGAAGGAGGCCCAAGATAATCATAGTGTTCTATATCGCTCACTCCAGACTGAACCGACTGCGTTGAAGGAAGCCTCAATCGAGGCGGAATACTCATGTCGTATGATGGGGACGGCATTTGAGGACTCAGTAGGGCTTTTGGTGTGTTCTGAACCCAAAAGCTGAACGTTGCAAGTGGTTCAAGCCTATGGGCTCGCTGATCGTATTCCAAAAAACCACACGTATTACGCCAGCCCCCACCCCTATCCTCTGTCATCCTTGGAGGCTTCCATTTCCAGGACCAGTCAAACCGTACCGATGAACTCCCACCGGTCGAGTAATCCCCCACAAGTTCAACGTTGGAGTTTTTATGTAGATTCGGATCGGCGTGAAATTCTCTGGTGACTAGATTTTCTAGGTCCTTGCTATTCGACGCAAAAGCAAAGGTGAGGCCGTTAATTAAAGTATCCACGGGCGCAGTAACTCCTGGTTGACTGCATTGCCCTTGGCGAACGACGAAGGTGAAATTAAAGATAAGTTCTTCTTCGTTACTCAGGCGCAGTATGAAGGATGGTAGAGGCGAAGTTGGTGAAGATTCAGGGTCCTGATATGTTCTATCAGATAAGTTCTCATTTGATTATGCGTTCCTTACCTGTATATAATCTACTAGACTCTCGTCGCCGGTATCTTTCTTTGCAATTATCCTCGTGGCGGGAAAGACGTTTGGTACGATGTTGAGTAGCACTTTTCCGCGAGAATTAGTGACCGAGAGACATGCAATAGATACTATGGAGAGGCCTGTTAGCATTATCTCTCGCAAAGCTTCATTAAGAGGGTTTTACAGCGGTTTTGGTCTCGAAGCACGAGCGCAACTCCATCCTCTAGCCGACTGCTCACGTTCCCCATCTCCAGGACAGGAGGAGATCAATGTTCGAAGCAGTTGTTTGAGGTCTTGACCGAGAGGTGTCGTTGCGCGAGAAAGTGAAGCTTATAGCCACAAGGTTGGAGTAGGCTATGGGCGGGCTCAATATGGTCTGGGGAACACGGTCCAGAGGGTTATAGCAGCATGGATGGGAACCAGCGGAGAGCAGGTATTGATGGGTGTTATATTTGTCGGGTTTTCGAGATTTGGGCGGTCGACTCGATCATGGTCGTCTATCATTCGTGAATAGCATGTGGACAAAGATGTTCGTGGAATCGTTGTGGTCAATGATCATAATGTGAATGGCATGTTGTCGTCGCACGACTGCCCTCAGCAGACGGTACTGTACCACGCAATCACGTTACTGGGGGGTGCCGTATGGCGAATGCCAAGACCTCAAATCTGGGGAATTTTAGCGCCCGAGGAGCCGAAGATGGGTGTCAGATTCGAATACGGAATTGAAGGGTTCATTTTATAAAGTATCAATAAGAACGATCAGCTACTTTGACAGCTATTTCGATACCTAAAGTTCTGACTCTTGGAACAGGAGCGTCGACATCCGCTGCTCGCGCCCGGCGACAAGGTACAAGTGCTCAATGCAGCGCCACCATTCATCAGGAGGGGGATAGGAGCCATGATACCTTTTTCTAGGAGCTCATATCAGACTCGTGCAGTAAGTTTGACGGCCTCGTATGGTTGGTGAGCTTTTGATCTGCTGTTGGAGCCGGCAGTCGCAGACTGATAGATCACGGCACAGCGTCAAAGGTTTGAAGCTGCGGAGAATGTAGCTTCTCACAGGTAAGAAGCGGAGTAATCAATCCCTCTGAGAGCATTGTGATTTGCTTCTAGTACCAGGCCCACCATCGCCATTCGCCAAGATGCAATAATCTAATCTTGTCTGCCTTTCAGTAACCTCTTCGTAACTTTGTCCTTCTCGATAATGTACACATGTGCACCCCAACCTGATAACGCATCTCGATCCACAGCATTGAGCAGAGCTTGTGATATTGTTTCGAAAAGATCCTCCGGCTCCTATAATCAATGTCAGCCGATTCAATACAGAACCAAAGCTTGATGTAAAGCACGCAGAGGAGCTTTCACGTACAAGATCTGGCTCCCACAGTCCCTCACAAGTACCGAACAACTGATCACTTGCCGTCCCGGATACAATGAAATCCTTCGCAAAATCTATGCACCCAATGCTATCGAATCCGCATATAAAAGGCTTCCCCGTTTTGTGATTTATTCCTGCAATCACTGGGCTAACAAAAAATGGCCCGAATCTCTTCTCGTATAAGCTGCTCGACACTAAGTTCGCCATGGTCTGGGGAGATATTTGGCGTTCCTCACGTAGTCGGTACATGTTGACTTTATAGCGGAATAGGTCAGAGACGGTGGTGACATCTGTGGCCAGGCCGGTAAGACCGAGATATACGTCGCCGTATGGGAAGATCTTGGGGAAGTTGTTTGAGACAGTAAGAGATGAGAGGCCAAGTCGAAGGTCACAGGCTATTGCAACGCAGTCCTTGCCTACCATAGCAACGCAGGCGCCGCCATCTGGAGGGTGTTAGTTACCAGCTGGAAGCTGGAGCAGCGAAGTAGCGGAGATCAAAGCTGAGGACCTACTTAAGCTGAAAGGGGAAGCCTGTTGCAAGGTCAGTACAAGTTGGCCATCTAAAGAGATGGTCGCAGCTTCATACCATGACAAAGAGCTTTCACGACGTATAAAAGTGGCTTGATGGGCGATTCAAGTTTAGAAACGGGATTTGGAGAGATGGTGGTACTGGATCAGGTCACTTTGTCTTCATGTAGCTCGATGTGAAATGTTTGAAGCTTCGAAGGTCCACGCGTTGATAGCTACCGGGATACATGTCGGCTATGGCGGCCACGCGCTAAAGCAGGATTGCACAAAGGTTGTGAACTTTCAATATATTGATTCTCTCGACGTTGCCAAAACAGCTTCGAGAAGTACACACAACCTCGAGGTCATACTCCATGGTAATTCAACGACACCATAAACACATAGGACATATCTAATATGGCATCTCGATCGCTTGCCACCCACAATGGACCTCCGCAGAAAACGAATGGTTCGACTGGATCTCCAAATCAGACGTACGCAATAAACCGAACCCCCCGTTAAAGGTTCATGTTATACCCGCTAAACTGATTACTGACTTTAGACTTTACTGCACAAATCTGCCCGATAAGTTGCGGAAAGACGATTTACGATTTTCACTATACACCCTGTTCTCGACCTATGGCCCAGTGCTTGATGTCGTCGCAATGAGAAGTTCGAAGCTTCGTGGCCAGGCTCATGTTGTTTTTCGCGATATTCAGGCGAGTACCCAAGCTATGAGAGGTCTGCAGGGATTTGAATTCTTTGGAAAGGAGATGGTAAGCCCCTTTCACTTAGTTGCAGATACATGTTAACATTGATAACGGCATAGAAAATTCAATATGCCAAGGGAACATCGGACATCATTGCGAAGTTAGACGGTACATACCGAATGCCCAATGCCACGGAAAATAAGGTCGCTACCACGGAGCTTCAGCAGTCCATATTCAACGCACCACCATCCTCAGCCGCAGCTGCCACGCCTGCAGCGGCTTTGACCTCGAAAGCTCCGCAGGCAGCCACGAATGGTACGGAAGAAGACACAGACGGTCCGAAGGGTGTCAAGAGAGGGAGGGATGAAGAAAGCGATGACGAAGGGGCGCCGATGGAAGAGGGCGACAGTGATGCGCCTATGGACGCCTCCTCGTCAGATGAAGATTGATTGTTCTTAATACATTGTCCGTTCATGGCAACCAATTTTCGTTATTTATCAGAGCATCGGTTGGGCGTCCCAAGCAACTGTGGATTCAAGCCAGCCGTTCCTCCAAGAGAATTGAGAGGGTCCGAATCATCAGCCATGTTTCATCGACCAAGACCGACGAGTCCTTCACATTTATCCGGCTTATCTAGAACGAAACTCTTTGGCAGATGAAGTCCCACATAACCACCTACCAAACCCAACCATATTTGCAGATACTGCACCGCAGTCACCTCTCTATTTCCAAAAATCTCTGCCAATGCCTCGGCAGTATTGCATGGGTGGATAAAGAATACTGGAGCATCAGTAATCGGATGATTCTAGCTCGCAAGCCGTCAACTGATACTCAATCTTGACAATCATTGAAGACTTACACCCATACTGATACCACCCATGACTCCAACATTTCGAAGGCCTGGCCTGTATTGCTTTGGTACGAGGAAGGAATAGATGGCTTCTATACCTTGCGGACTTGAGGGAGGAATATTGCGGAGAAAGAAGTAGAGCACTGGGACACGGTAGGTTGGAGAAAGTAGGACGTTATACTCTACTGCTGGAGCTGGGGCGGAGACGTGGTGAACGGCTGCCTGCTGGTATCAGATGGCACGGCCGTGTGCATACGAGACAGCACTCACTTCGTCTTCGTCTTCAAAGATAGCCACTTGCTCCTCGTTGTCATGAGCCGCACCATTCTCCAACGCCCTTTCTACGTTTGGTAATAGAGACTCTGAGAGCACCAAACGTGCGATGATGAGATATCTACTTTCCCCCTGCATAAAAGATCTCTGGGTAAGTTCTAGAGAATTTACAATAGAGACGGCGACTCTTCGCCGATATGCGAAACCTCATACCTCACCATGAAACTCGAACCTCACGCGCTTAGCATCATTATTTTGACTGTGTTCGACCAATGAGTAACAAGCTTGGTAGTATGCCTCCTTTGATATGTAACCGGTATGCGCAATGTCTCCTGAACCCCGTTCGTTGTTCATAAGTGCAAGGCACCAAGAAGCCCAATCATAAAAAGGATGTCAGTTGTCAGCGCCTTGCACTTCCGCAATCAGACGTCGTCATCAAGTAGCCGTCCTCACGATCATTGGAGTGTTTTGCGACAGGGCAAGATCCGCACCAACAGAAATAGATTCGTTCCCTGACCAGTGTACCCTCGGTAGGCAGCCTTACAGGATCCGGTGTTGTCATGGCAAACTTCCGATCTTTTCCCGCCGATCAGCTGCGGAGGTCTCTCCGCTTCTCAGAAAATCAAATTCGATGGCTAGAGCAATAAGAACATCATCTCAACGTTGACCCCTCGGACCAAGCATACGTGACTACCAAGCACGACTGTCAAGCAACGTTCAACTGGACCCGGGAACAATCGCTCAGTCTTTTCCATGGTTGAGAACTGTGGCTGTGCTGTAGATGCTAGCCTGTTTTCGGGATCCACCTAACCATAAGAGAGAGAATCCTGCCGATCATGTGGCGCCTGTGGCTTTGAATACGTATGATTACCTACGTCAGTTTGTTTACACTTCAAGGGTATTGTGCGAGCCAACTAAATTGTTCCGTAAGGACCGTTAGTTGACATAGTAAAACCGGTCAATTTCCTCAGCATCACATTTTTCATCTTTCGTTGTCTCAGTAGTGACTGCGCGCATCTTCTTACTCTTCTTACTTTTCATTCGTTTATGGAGAAACTTAGCCGTAGTCGAGGCAAATTATCCTGAAACGAGGCCGTCCTGAAGGCCTGGCAGCCTCACTCCAACCTCGATGCAACCGCGGAAATCCTGCATATCGTACTTTTCTACTACGATTCCCTACTGCTCGCCATATTATTCGCATATCTGAACTTCGATCCTCGTTACCCAGACACTTCCACCTGCCATGCGATTCGAATCAAGGATTTCTTGGTATCGATGTACAGCATTAGTACAATAGACCTTTTCAGTACAAGACTTGATTGCTTGCCCCAATGTCACCGTGGTCGTACGAGCTCACCGAATCGCCCACCAAGTCATTTTACCTAGATATCAGAACTCGCAATGGGTGCCAACTTCCAGTTGGATTCTGAGATACGTCCTCAGCGGTTATCAAAACCTCGAACCAGTACCTCTTCGTCATCAAACCTCCTGAAACTCACGCACCAGAAGAATGAGTCGTCCTCACCTCCAACACCTACAGACACACATGGCTTCGGCGAAAACGTTACCGTTGTGACTTCACCAACTGGAGAAGTTAGAAGTCGACAAGATGCGCGGTCAAAGCTTCGAGAATATCTTTATGCACCGAACAAAGAAGCTCAAACGCCATCATCCGAAGATGAAGATGATGGACCGAGACGGTTTTCGAAAGTTGGTCTCGGCCTAAAAAAGCGCCTCTCTAGGAGTGGATCCTCATTTACGCAGCTTCCAAGCGCCAAATCGTCGTCACTCTATCTGACAAACTTATCGGGCTCACGTCTACTTCTTTCCTCGGAACACTCAATCGACCTTGAAGAATCAGAGCGAATCGCAGAAAACATAAAGGAAAAGGCCTATGCAGATAGTGTCGCAGCGCAGAACCACGTTTCCTTACCTGTAGATGAAGATAAGCATCCAGATTCGGTCATGGCTCCTATTCGTCGACGATCTCTCTACACACCCGGCATTGCTACGCGAGATCCAAATGATATCCTCCGGAAACCGCCTCCAATAAACGGGTCTCAAACTCAAGTCGATCTAGTACATTATTACAATCCTATCTCGCCTGAAACTTCACCGCTGTCACAGCTGGTTGCTCTTAGCAGAACACGCGACGGGCGATCTACCCCGTCAGATCTTGACTATTCTCATCTTGGAGGGCTTAAGCTTGGAACCCTGCGAGTCACAAATGGAGGAGCAGCGTCTCCAGCACCCGATGCTCACGTGCCGGTAAAAGCTATGTCCGACATGACACCAAAAGATGTTCCGTATGACCATGAAGGCATTCACACGGCAAGCCACGTGCTTACCCGAGCGGGTGATCCAAAAGCCGTGGTGAATGGTAACAGCGGTGGATTAAAGTCCTTGGAAGGCTATGCTGAAACCTCAAATACTATGACACAAAAAGATGAGGGCACAGAGAACTTTGCCAACATACAAGACAACACAACATGCCATTCTTGCTTAAAGACTTTTTCGACACGAGGAAGTGTGGCATCTACCGAACACTCATCCAGATCGCCTGATCGCGCTTCTGTCATGGCTCAGGATTACATGTCAGAGCTTCTGGGCAGTCCTTTCTCAAAAACTGAGACATCCAATCTTGGAATATTAGAACCAGGGTTTAAGCCAGCCATGCACACCATCGAAGACAGTGTTCTTGATGATGAGGGTGTCGACGTGTCAAAGTCACAAAATTCCTCTGCCGAAATGTGGAGGCTCTTCATCAATGATGCAGAAGTACGACACGCCAACAGTGAAACCAGAGAAGATGCATTCCGCATACTCACTGCCAACGCAGCGTCAGTCTCGGATACGGCTTCCCGGTCTGTGTCACCTCCAAATTGGAAACATCGTGGTTCTGCAGGCACGCTTCTTGGGTCCGCTGGAAGCAAGTCTTTCAGGAAGGCCGACAGCGGGTACAATTCGAATGAATCCTTGCAGACGTTGAGCAGTGCAGCTGTGAGCAGCAGCTTGGAACAGCCCTCCAGACTTTCACCTATGTCATCTCAAAGGCTTTCTCGATCTCTTCCTGGCCCTTGCGAGACGTTGCAACCTACTTCAAGTTGGGAGAAAATTGACAGTGCGAAACAACCTGAACTTCCAGCTCCTGTTCGCCCTTCGACCATGGTTACCCCCGAAGCAATGTCAGCCATAGCTCCTAGAGTACAAACCTCTCATACTTCAACCACTACGACTGTGACAGTAAGCTACCTACACACTCCTGTCGCTCTGAATGGTCCAGCCACTCGAAATGATCCCATTCCAAGGGAAACCTCGGTTCAACAAAGTCGTCCTCTCGAGCCAAGCCCAACGAAAGCACACAAGCTACGTAAACCAAGGCCGCTATCGCAGCCTCTTCCGGTAGACCTTATTGCTATACAAAGAAACCTTTCGCTGAGCCAAGCGGACATTCCACCAGTGCCGTCACATGTGTCTCTGAAGCATGCGGATAGACTTCGCGAATTTCCCTCGCTTGAACATACATTTCCATCCTTGCAACACACCCAACTAAGCGACACTATGTCCATCGAAGAGCCCGTGTATGTGCCAATCCGCTTTCCGTCGCCAGCCAATGCGGTGGAAGAGGAACGCCCTTCCAAGGACATCTCTATCACAACACGTCTATCACAGTACAGCACAAGAGAGCCAGCCGCAACCCCTCTGAAGGACAAAAGAGAGAGCACACCCGCGGAGGAAGACGAATTTAGCGCTTCCGATCTAGTGAGATCTCCAAGTTGGTCTGACTTCGGACGGAGGGGAAGAGAAAAGAAACGATTAGAAAAAGAGAAGGCCGCCAAGTCCAAAAAGATGGAAGGAGGAAAGGACGACACCGAGTTTGATGGAGAAGGATTGCCGATCTCTGAATTATGCAGGTCCCCAAGCTGGTCTACCTTTGGAGGAAAGAAAAAGCAAAAGAAGAATCTAGGATCGGAGAAGAAAGAGCCTGAGAAGAGCCCAAAGAGAGACGAACCGAAGAAAAGAAGCATACTGACGCGCAACCGCTCCAGTACTATAACGAAGAAGGAGCGCCGGCCGAGCCAGCCTAATGCAGAACCGACGATTGCTGACTTTGGTACTGTCGTAGAGTCTCTTGGTGGCAGTCCGTATGACATTGCCAGAATCGCCTTCACAGATCAATCTCGGGCCGCCGAAAACACTAACCCTTCACATCCTCATCAGATGAGTACTGCTATGCCAAGAGCCAAGACTACGATCGGCATGGACGAAGAATTTGCTGCAGAGTTTGCACGATTACGTAGTCGGCAAAGGAGTCACAGCTCATCCCGATCGGAAATGCCAATACGGAGATCTCTCGACGATCGTGCTGCGGTGCCTAGACAAATGGTTCGTCCGCAGAGCATGTACGCAGACGCTCCCCCGGTGCCTATTTTCCCCAATCACTACGAGCAAAACGAGGCTTCCAGCGGCCGTCGCGACGGACCTATCCACACCCGAGCCCAGAGCACATTCCGTGAAACACCACCTTTACCTGATACCTCTCCACTGGAGGAGCTCGAGAAGCCTGATATGATCAGCGAGTATGATAGACTTCCAGTAAGAGCTCGACCGCGGAGCATGTTTAACGATGTGCAACCTACACCAGCTTTTGCAGCAGTGGACCTGCCAATGCATAGACAGATTTTCAGCAATCGCGGCGAGACTCCGGTATCGTTGACTCGTCCTCGAAGCATGATTATCGAAGCACCAGCAAGACCAGCATATGTTCCTGTAGAGAAGCAAGAACGTCGCGAAAGTTTCAACGATCGCGGCGGAGCACCAGGCCGAAACATCAGACCAAGGAGTATGTTCCTCGATATTCCCCCTGTACCAGCTTTACCTACTATGGAGCAAGTCGAGCAGAAAGAGGCTCAGATCTCCAGGTCCAGCTCAGAGAGGTCCATGACCTTGATAGGGCCACGCAAAGTGAAGATAATTCCCGAACCACCCAAGAAAGATATCTGGGCGAGCGCCGCGCTGGTTGAGGAGAATACTACGGCGTCTAGATCTCAGAACAGCTGGGAGGCTCACCAGCAGGCATGGGCCGAACGCCGAAAGTCAGCAGGCGAGGCCCTTCTCCAGAAGGATCAAACAGCTGGCCTTTGGGATGCTTCCGGACCAACCACGACGCGCACCATAGCCACCGATTATCTATCCCCTACCAGCGCCCTGTCTGCTAGACCACGAACTCCCTCACCATCCAAGCCCGCACCAAGGCCCTTCCACAAACCTCTCAACATCCTCCAGGATACGCCAACTAGAACCCCACCACCACCCCCCACAGAGACAGCCCCCACCTCCGCCCCTCCCAGCACAAACCCCTCCATCGAACGCCTAGCCGGCCGCTACGAAGGCGGTCTCTCGTATGGCTACGAGCCTGGCGTTGGTATTGGCGGCAGCGCGGGAACAAGGAGTGTGAAGACGGGGGCGAGTCGGAAGAGTATCGGGTTCAGCCAGGGGTATGGGGTTGATCTGAGCGATGTGCCGATTTTTGTTGCGCCAAAAAGGTGAGGACGACACGGGGTTTGGTTCTGGCTGAGTTGAGGTGACGGGGGTGTGGGAAATTCCAGCACGAGCTTTTCGGATAGCTAATATGATGATTAAGTTCTCGGTCGATATCACGGGTCCGTTACATTCAGTACATGTGTTTTATTTTTGTGCTTTACACAGCCGACTTTTGCAAGTTTACATAAACAGATAACCCACATAGTTCTTCTGTAGTCGAAGGCAAATAGATGCATGATCGCTTGAATGCCATTCCTTTTGACCGTTTTCTACCCGAGGGGGAAGGTGGGGGGGGGGTGGGGGGGGGGGTTTGAAAATTTTCCTTGTTCAAATCCGCAACCTACGGAAATCGAAAACCAAAACCCCCCTTTTCCCCAAATAACCCCTTCCCGACATCCCCCTCCAATTTTCGATTTCGATCGCGACACCGTCTCCCTGCGGAGCTTTTTCTCGCTGCGCGGGGCGTGTGGGTGGATGAATGAGTGAGGATTGGCGGGAGGTGATGGGCGCGGAGGGGAAGGGGGGGTTGGGTTGTATAGGCCCGGCGGGGGGGGGGGGGGGGGGGGAGAAGACGGGGGGAGAGAGAAAAGCACAGGGGAAGGGGAGGGGAGGGGGTCAGAGCGGAATGGGGCGTAATGGGATTAGGCAGCGGAGGGTTTTTATTCGGCACAAAGTAAATGAGCTCGTTTCGTGGTTCTCTTGATTTTCTGGATAGAATTCCAAGGGGATTATTCGACACTTGGAGTATCCCCAGCTGTGTGACTAAGACATTAAGATTACCATCCGCTCATGGACTGGATAGAACTAAAGCTATATAAACCTTGGCTCGAGAAACTCGAGTCTTTCTATACAGCTCATTTCGCTCATCGCTCTGCCTCCCAAACCCTGCAGAGTGAAATGATTGGCTATAGAAAGCAAACAAAAGACCGCCGTAGCAGATCTCCATTGACACCGACTGCCCCCAAATAGCAGATTGGGGTAAGAATAGAGTATAAAAGCAGCGTCGTAGGCCTTATTGCCTGGGGGAATCATCGTCAATCGCCCCAAAAACGCCATGCTGATGTATCGCAATCAGAAAGCAAGGACAGGGCGCTCAGAGAAATAAAGACATTATATTTACACTATTGCTGAATAATATAGCGTTCTGTAGCTCATGATATTAGTGTGGTGGGTTTTCTGGTAGCCATTGCCTCGCAGAGGGTTGGGCCTCTCTATCGGAACGACGGATGCTCAATTATAGGTGCTCTCGTGCATTGTATCTGCCTTTGATTTAGCACGTCAATTCACATGTCGGGTCTAGAAAGGCTCTACGAACCTAAGTCTCCGCTCAGAGTAGGCATGGAGTTTTTCCGATGGCCGTTGCCCATTAGCAACATTGAGCTCTCCCGTCGACGGGACTTTGCAGCGCTTTGGGGCGTTCGTGCGCGATTGATAACCCCATACTCAGCCTGCCCGTACTCGGGACCAGGCATCGTGACAGAACCGGGCTGGTTTGGATTGAGGCAATGGTTGGACGGAGGCTCGTAGGAGGGTTGAAGCGGGATGAAGCCAGTGTCATACTCCTGGTGGGATTCGCGAAGGACCTGTTCGTAAGAAGGCCCTTGTGAAGGGAAGGTATCCTGATTGTAAGATGGAGTGGGAATTTCGGAGAATATCTGGCGACGAGGAGAGCGGACGTCTTCGGGTGTCAATGGCTCGGTCACAGAGACCTCGGGTGGCGGCGTCGGCGTTGCCTCGGGCTCTTCGCCAAAGATGGCGTCGAAGTCGGTCAAGAACATGGAAAAGACTGGAGCAGGGATGTTGAGCGTTGGAGAGAAGACAATACCGACATTGCGGACACTCATCTTGTTGACGTCGGAGTTGTTGACGATGCCGATAAGGAAAGCGGAGAGTGCCCGGATCAAGAACCAGTTCACTTTAGGAAGCTTGTGCACAAGCGCATTGTAGGCGGCCACCTTATCTGACTTCTCTTGAAGATCTGGTAACTGTTAGCCATGATAGCCAACATGATCAAAGAAAAGATCAAGACTCACCGAGAACTTCAATGAAGTCGATGTGTAGCTCGCGTGTCAATACAGTTGTCGGCAGCTCACGCAAATACAATTTCAGCAAAGAGGCCACGGCATGGACGTCATAAAATTGCTCGTCGGCAAGGAAGTCGAAGTCTCCTTCGATGTTGAAGCGATCTTTTAGACCCTTGATCACAACACTCGATCCACTTAAGCGGAAGATGCCTTCTTCACTGGCCGCATCTTTGGCTTCCAGATACTCAAGACATCGATATACTACCGCTGGTAGACCAACATCAATTGCACGTGGCGGGCAGAACTCGACAGCTTGAGCGAGTGGTGCACCGAATGCCGGTCTGACGTTGGCTATTTGGTCTTGATACTGTTGCTGGGTTAAGCTGACGCTGGATTCGTTGGAGTGGTTAATAGCAAGGTCAGCTTGATTCCTGTCGCGGAAACCCCAGATGCTCCTTTTCTTGTGCTCTTTCTCTTTTGTCTGCTGCACAGGCTTGGGCTTATTTCCCCATGCTCTCTCGTCCTGTATCTTCGTTCCATTGGAGGGCCCAGAAATAGTTTTTGGTGCTTGCGAGACTGGCAACCTACCAGCTGGTTGCGTAACGGGATTTGGAGGAGATGGAGAGTCTGTAGTGCGTTGGTCGGGTATGATCTGGACGAGTGGTGCCTGAGCAGCAACAGTGTTTTCGTAGCTGACACCCTGCAGTCCATCAAAGGTTTCCGAATCTGGGCTATCAGTATTAACAGCGTCCTTCTTGCCGGGTTGCTGCTTCTTCAATACTCTACTTGAGCTAGAATCATTGTTTGATTGTGGAAGTCTGGGCCTTTCGCCCCCTTGGGAGCTATCAACATAGTACAAGAGCGTCTCCACCCAAAAATCCCGCTCGGCATCACTCTCAGCACATAGAACGTGCCGCACAAGACTGCTCGAATCTTTGCGTTTGGGTTCGAGGATGAGGAAGGCGTGCCGGTACTGATTGTCACTATCTTCGCCCCCTCGTGAAGGCGAGTGAGGCGGATGCTGTGCCGACTGCTTGCCGATTTGAGCATGCTGTAGCTTGATCGTACCAAGCAGAGAGCCACCGGGCGACTCATAGTAGCGCAAAATTGGTTCGTCGAGAACGAAGAATCTTGCCTTCCACCCACCAAAATTTTTACCTCGTTTTGTAAGATAGCCCTCCTTTATTGGCCTACCATTAGGGCCCGAGGTAACCGGAGACCCGGCCTGAGAGACGCTAATGTTTCCAGAGGCTTCATCCCCACTCGGCTCAAGAACATGTGTGGAGAGGTACTGACACAAAGCAAGTGCTGCCTTTTCGTCCATTGGTGCGTCCAACACTGTCTCAAAATATCTCTCCAGAGCTATTCTTCTGGCATCAATCTTAGCAGGCGCATGTCCGCTGAACAGGTTACGCTCTGGAAGTTTTGCCCCAGAATTAGACGATTGCAGTTGCTTATCTAAAGTTGGCAACGACAGCAAAGGCTTTTCGACTTGCCATAGCTCCTGGCGGTCCGACCTAGCCGACACTCCAAGAGTAAATACGGGCTCTTCCTCAGATCCCTTGGGAGCTAAGTAGCTGTGGCGAGATGGCTTGAGGCGAGACGATATGACATTGATGATGATGGAAGGAAGAGCGTTTGGAGGTATCAGAAGATCCGGGCGTTCCTCAGAGATGAACCCTCGATACACGCCTCTAGGCCTTGGCAACTCCACGGTCTGCTTTCTGGGAGACCCCGGCTCCGACTCCCGTATGGAACCCGATGGCTGCGCTGGCACTTTGATGGGACTTAGAGGTTTTTGTATTGGTTCAACAGGCTCGGGGTGTTGGCCAACGGCAAGAGGAAACGGTGAAGAAATCGACATGGGTGTATTTGGGGGAAATGGAATAGTCTGCCTGGGTGCTCTGGGAGAAAGCGGTAAACCAGCAAAACCACCCCGAGGCGATAACGGAGGCGACGCGATGGGTTTACCACCGACATCTCGTGGAAACCTTGGAGTTGGCGGATTCATAGGCCGGTCGCCTGGACGAGGGCTTAGTGGAAGCCCAGGACTTAGTGGAAGACTGAGACTCAGAGATCGTGTCTGCATGGCGTTTGTCGTATCATTGGACTCGGGTGGGTCACTTGGTGGGTTGAGGACACTTGCTAATGAGGTTGGCGCTGACAGATAGCTTGAACCCCCCAGAGAGGTTGGTTCTGGCGAGAGAGCCTTAATGGTAGGAGGCATTGGCATCTGCTGTGAAGTATTGATTTTGGCGGCGTTCCCGGCTGCGTTTTCCGCTGGAGGCTTTGAGCCCTTTCCCTTTTTAGATGATCTACTGCGTCCTTCCTGTTCCTTCAGGACCGCAATTTCCCTTTCCTTGTCATCGTCTGCTCTTGTTTTCTTTCTCCCTCTCTCGAAAGCCGGTATTTCGTCGACCTCCAGATCGTCATCATACTCAGATCCAGAATGGTCATCGGGCCCGAGGTCTGATGCTTGTGCCGGCTCTCTCCTAGGCTGATGAAGATTCAACGGAGCAGGAGGAAGTTTTCGAGAAGCGGGCAACGTCCTCTCAAAAACTTTGTCTGGAGGAGTCGGTTCGCTCAACTCCAAAGAAGGACCTTCGGATGGCTTTTGTACAAGCGGCTGCGAGCGCTTGGCTGTGAAACTACTCGGAGAAACGACGGTGCTTGAAGCTCGTGAAATTTGCGAAAGATTGTTCTGGGGGCCGCTTTGACTTGATCCTGATAAACCAGTTGTTGTGATGGGGGCCACGGAATGCTTTGGTTTGACAGTAGCTGGGCCACCATTATCGTTCCTTGAGGTGGGCTCTCTTACAGCCTCAGAGTTCATGCTCGGTATTTGATGCCTTATGCCGTTTGGGCCGTCTTGTGATATTACTGAGGAGCCCTCAGGAGGCTTTTCAAGCACAGTATTATGGTGAACATCAACCTCGTTCTTGCGACCAACCTTTCGTTCCCGCAAAGTACGCGATCCAGGGTCTTGCATGCTGCTACCTTGTATCGGTAGCTCATCCTGCGATTCGCTAGGGGCAGGGGACGCGCTGGCTGGCCTAAGAGTAGTTGTGTGGGCCTGAGTAGTTGCGTTGGGGACAGGCAGTGTCTGGGCTAGATGCTCTTTCAGCTTTCTGCGGTATCGCTCTTTGTCTTTAAGAGCTCGCTCCAAATCTTGGTTTAGTCCAAGAAGTAAAGCCCTTTGCTTGTCAACAAGTTTCCAAAGCTGAGTATTCTGAGCAGCTGAATGTTGCTTTTCCTTCAACAAGTGCTGTATCACAGTCTCTGCCGAACCTGCTGTGTTTATGAGATGCACAATGTCTGCATTGTTAGAGGTCAAAGTGTCCGGCGATGAGTTCTGTGAGTGTGATGTTGCGGTGGAAATGGTTGAAATTGCAGAATCGATTGATGATGTGCGTGGCATTGGTCGCTGTTCTGGGCGAGTATTCGAGGGGTTGAACGGCGGAGAGGCTGTTAATGGAGGAGATTGTGGAGGAGAAGTGGTTGTAGGCTTTGACTGTGGAAAGGGTGATGAGACAGTCCGAAGCTGGCTGTAGGAATTTGCTTTAGGGGTAGTCGGTGTAGGCCCCAAAAAAGCACCATTCCCGTTGGGACGATTTCTAGTCTCAGCTATTGAAGGACCTTCCGTAGCAAGTAGCTCGTCCAGGCGTTCCCGAGGGGACCTGGGCCGATCCTGATCAGCCGCTTGGTTGAAGCGTGGGGACCTCGGGGAGTATTGAGAGCCGCTTGCAGCTCTCGTGATGGTAGGCGACCTTGGGTTGGGACTGCCCTGCATGTTCTTCTCTCCCATCATGGCTGAAGTCTCACTGAGTTGCAAAGGACTCGGTGCCTGCCTGCGTGGAGCGATGCGGCCATCCCCAGGGCGAGGGAATTGTGGGCTTGACCAATGTCCAAGCAGATCACGTTGTGGGTTGTTGTTGTTCTGCCGCTGGGCCTCGGACATGGTGGCTCTTGTATTGCGCTCCGCTCCTGAATCCCTATGTGGTCCATGTGCTGTTGCAGACATCAATATGTAGACCTTCCTGGATCGATCCGGCGATCCCGGTGAAGTGTCCGAGTCTATAAGGTCGAAGAACGTCGGCAACAAAGAGGTCTTTTTCGACTAATGGCAGCGTTGTTGAAGATTCAGGATGGTCAAGGTCGTCTTGCGCGTCAGATAGCAGCTCGAGCGCTGCGCTGTTGGGTTTTCTTCACAGGGAGCCCTTTGTAGATGCAGGAAAGTGGAGTCAGACAGTCAGCGACACCCCCTCAGGCGCCATCTGTGAGCTGGAAAGCCTTCACGGAGGGCAGTGAAGCAGATGCAGAATTGCGAAGTAGTGAACAAGGTAGGTTGGGTATAGGTGCGCTCGTTCTCCACACGAACATACGAATTCCAAACCCTAGTGATAGTACAGTAAGTACCTTAGTGCACAGTTACCTTACCTACCTTAGTATGGGGGAAGATGCACGGGGGAAACTAAGGATGACGGAACCCTGGGAGGCGGGCAGGGGTATGGAAGGAATGAGGAAGGACAAGCCGGAGTCACCAAAACAATTTGATTACTGAATGTACCAGTAAGGGTACTCTCGAGCAAGGTAGTAAAGGTCCCTAACTGTGAAGGTATTTAGGCTCTCTGCTAGGCGCTTTATGGGCAAGCAACTTGCAAAATCTGTTGGATGACCGGATGATGGAGATTAACAGTTTCTGTAGGAGCGTTGCGGGGCGGCTCCCCAAAGCATTCAACAGACAACAAGTCTGTGTCGTCTGTGTCGTTTCAGTCCGCCATGGCTGTGCACGTCCTTTGCCAAGTAATGTACGGAGGTACATATGCAGAGTGCTACGGCTCTCATGCTGTCGATTGAACGCCCCATGATCAATTGTGACTGCTCGTACCATGGAACCATCGTTTGTCAGACTACCAGGCATATCGAATGCTCTAGCTGTACCATAGCTATAGAGGTACGTACGAGAGTACTGTAGTAGAGTTACCGGTAGAAGTCAATCACGAGTCTCGAGATCTTCAGGCGGTGAGGACTCTAAGGTTTCGATCGTGGAGGGGGCACTTGCACGCAATGTGATTGGTGAAAGCTTGATGCAGGCAATTTGATATTCTAGTGTGTCTTCTGCACTTCTGCAGGAACACTGGGCGGCAAACTGTGCTAAAACACATGCCGTAATCGGAAACGCTTTCGGGAAGGTAGACAATCACGGACGTGTACCGAAGCGTTGCCTACCACGTTCTTCTCACAGAACGCTCCAACACCAACAGCAAAAAGGATGCAAAGACAGGTGGCCCTAAGGTACTCGTACTGCAGTGCCTCTTTACGCCTATCTACTGCACCTTTATCCTTCGCCGCAGCCTATATATGGACGATCATCCCCGATGAAACTCGAGCTCGATGCTGCCGTCTGGACTTCAAACCTTCAACCCCTATTGATCCCTCACCATTCTCCGAAGCACTGTTATGAGTTTTTGTCGCAAGCAGAAAAGAAAGTCTAAAGTTAAGATCACCGCAGTTCTCTACTAGCCTTTGTTCTCCTCCGATCCTCCTACCTAACAATCTCCGGCATTGACACGGAGTATTGACAGAAAGGTACATGTCCTAATAACAGAACAGATAACACAGTTGTTTGCACTTGAAAGCTGAGACACTGAAATCCGTGAAATAATAGACAGCCTCTTGATCTGAAGAGTATCTTTGACATTTGGCCAATAGCTTGCTCGGCTGATATTTACCAAAATGTCCAGTGGATGCATACACTTTCGGCTGCCTATTGGTGGCCCCCCTGATGACTGCTTTTCTTTAACAAGACAGTCTGGCCACCACTTTTATCACTTTTCATTCTAACTGAGCTTATCGTGGATGCCGTTCATCCGTTGGGTCGTCGATTTGTCGGAATCCTCTATCAGAATGTCTTTGCGCAGAGCGGACCATCGAAGTGTGTCTTTTACATCAGACATTTGGAGCTATGCTATCAATCTCTTAGCTCTTCCTGAGGCCCTATATGTGGTACAAAGTTGTGTTCACTGCCCTTTCTTTACGTACTACTGTTGGCCTCTTTTTAAACAGGGCTATTCCAAAAAAAGGGGATCTTTATGTTCTTTTTCCATACCTAATCATGGTTACGGTGCCATCGAAAAATCTCTCATCCATTATATTGTACCTGCAAAGGCCCTGAACTCTTCATTGTACGCTTTGTTTTCTTGAACAAACTCTGTTTTATTGGTTGCCGTAACGAATACGGTAGTCCAGAAGATAGTTTGCGAAGCTTCGACACCTTTCTCGCTTAGGCGAGAAAGCCCTAGAACCAACCAGATGTGGCAACAAATCGCCTGCTTACGATTTCTTCGGGAGCCTTCCACAAGCCCTCGGAACTCGAGTATAAGTATTTTGCAGATCGCTAACATTGCTCATTTCATTTCTAAGAACAAACAAATCCTCTCTTCCCTTCAAAGTCTTACATATTCCCAAACATCACAAGAATACTTCAATATCAACCTCAACTATCACCAACGACAACAATGCAATCCTGCCGCATAACCACCAGCCTCCCCCGCGCCTGCCGGCCTCTCGTCTCTACCCCGATCCGCACAATCTCAACTCATTTCCCTCAGTTCCTCTCCTCCGACTTCGCTCCCCTTTGGCGTGTCCTCGATGACTCGCTGCGCCTGCAAACGGGCGCCTCCTCACAGCGCAACGCTGCTCGAGTCTTCCACCCCAGATTCGACGTTCGCGAAGCCGCAAACTCGTACGAGCTGCATGGCGAGCTACCAGGCATAAAACAGGAGGATCTGGACATCCAATTTGTGGACCCGCATACACTCGTTATCAAAGGGAGAACGGAAAGGGAATTCACCAAGCAATCGCCGGAAGCCGCCGGCTCGGAGAACGCTGCTGCTGCTTCAACCAGTGACGATAACGCGCCGCAATCCTCTCCATACCACAAAGCCACTGTCGAAGACGACTACGTCGACGCCGGCGCCGCCTCTTCCTCCTCATCCGCATCCGCCACCCCGACCTCATCCACCGCCACAGAAGTCGCGCCCGCACCAGAGAACACTGTCGCCAATAACGCCGAGCCCGACTACAAGTACTGGGTCAGCGAGCGGTCTGTGGGGGAGTTTACGCGGACGTTCCAGTTCCCCGGGACGGTAGACCAGGAGGCTGTGAAGGCGAGCTTGAAGAATGGGATTTTGAGCGTGGTGGTGCCGAAGATTGTGAGAGCGGAGAGGAGGATTGTTGTTGAGTAAGGGGCTTGTTAATTAAAAGGCCGTAAGACTGGAGGACTGGAATGTGAAGACTAAGTTGTATATCACAATGACTTGCATAGCGAGGGGGTTTGAGATTTCGGCTCAGCATAGCAAATGGGAAGTCTGGATTTCGGTTCGGGCAAGTGAAGGGATTTGGGATTGTAGATAGGTCACTAGGAAAAGGAATGCATAAGACTATATCTAAACATTTCCGTGGGATAACCTCGTGTCTTTGTGGAGTCGACGCTCTTGTATTGATGAGTAGTGGAGTGGTACACTCACCCGTAATCAAAGCCAGGGAGGCCACGAGGTAAAATCACGCAGGTATAATGAATGGTTCAGTGTCCCTTAGCAACGAAATGCCAAGTGCAAGGACTTGAAGTTCATGAAGATATATCAACATTTTCATTTTCATTCCCAAACAAAACTCCCCCTCAAAAACTCCTCTTATCCCCCCTCCAACCCACCCCCTCCCCAAAACCCCCAAACAACCCCCAAACCCAATCCATCCCCGCTCTCACCAACCCCCTCTTCCTCCTCCCCCTCCCATCACCTCCCCCCAAGCCACCAGCCCCCATACCCACTCCCCCCACTGCGTTCGGATCCCCCGTAGCGTATTCGCTACCCATACTCGGCAGCACGTTTTCCCCTGCGCTTAGAGATACGAAGAGCGTGAACGGTACGAGCCAGATGCAGATGCCGAAGTAGGAGGCGATGTCGGTGAAGGAGGGGATGTCGAGGGTGTCGTAGCGGGAGCGGTAAGAGGGGGGCAGGGAGGGCGGGGCGGAGAAGTGGCGGAACCAGAGGATGTGGTTGGTGAGAACCAGGACTGTGGAGGGTGATCGGAATCAGTAGGGAGCTTGTTCAAGAGTGAAACGGGTTGGCGGGGGAGGGGGGGAAGAGGGAACCATACTGCAAGAAAGTATAAACACCGGATCCGAGAGCTTCACAATAGGGAAATGCCGCAGATTGCCCGCGTAGACCGCATGGCTCCCAATACTGAGCAACGAGAGCAAAACAGGCAGGCGGTCAACCACGGCAAGCAAGATCTGCGTCGCAACAATCCCGTAAATCAGCCGCGTCAGAACTTTCTTCGCGAGCACGGTGTGCTCTTCTACAAGCTCGGAGAGGTAGTAAAGCCCCGACGCTGTTGCGGGTTGTCAGTAATGTTTGCGCCCCGACAGAAACCAGGGAAGATTTGGTTGGGGGTGGGGGGGGGGGTGGGGATGGAGCGCATACCTATGGCGAGGGTGAGGAAGCCGAAGCCTAGTAAGACGCCCGCGTAGCCTACGAGAGGGAGTATCCACATGGCAGGGTGAGGTGTGAAGGCGATGCGCCGCCATAAAAGCTTTAGATTTATTGGAAAAGCTGGCTGCTGAAAGAAGCAGGGGGTTGACCGCTTTGGCAGAAAAAGGAATCCCGCACAACGTTTTAGAAGCCCCACTGTTTGGATTCAGGACACGAAGACGCAGTATTTACTTCTTTTCCAACTTTTATCACTGCTTCCATAATCCTGAACTACTCCCAACCATGTCTCGCCCAGAAGATACCCTGTGCGCCCCCCAACTTCGCTCCCTCCACTCCGCTACCCAACTAACACCCCCCCCTTCCCCGCAGCCCCCCCGACCTCTACTACAACGACTCCGAGTCGCGCAAATACACCACCTCCTCCCGCATCCAGACCATCCAATCAGACATGACCCACCGCGCCCTCTCCCTCCTCTCCCTCCCCTCCCCCTCCCTCATCCTCGACATCGGCTGCGGCTCCGGTCTCTCGGGCGAAATCCTCTCTTCCGTGCCGGCTTCCGAAGGCGGGCCCCACGCGTGGGTAGGCATGGATGTCGCAGCGTCGATGCTGGATATCGCGCTGCAAAGAGATGTGGACGGGGATCTGCTGCTGGCGGATATAGGGCAGGGGGTCCCGTTTCGCGCGGGGAGTTTCGACGCGGCGATCAGTATTAGTGCGATACAGTGGCTTTGCAATGCGGAGAGCAGTGATGTGAGTCCGCAGGGAAGGCTGGCGAGGTTCTTTAATGGGCTGTATGCGAGTTTGAGAAGGGGAGGGAGAGCGGTGTGTCAGTTCTATCCGAAGAATGAGCAGCAGAGGAGTATGATTAGCGGCGCGGCGATTAAGGCGGGTTTTGGGGCGGGGATTCTGGAGGACGATCCGGGAACGAAGAACAGTAAGATGTATCTAGTGTTGACGGTTGGGGGAGGGGATTTGCAGGGTGATATTACGGGGGTGGTAAAGGGGATGGATGATGTGGATGTGGTGGATGCCAGGCGGAAGAACAAGGAGACTCGGAGGAAGGAGGACCGGAAAGGGAGTAAGGGGTGGATTATGAAGAAGAAAGGCCAGATGGAAAGAAAGGGGAAGGTGGTAAAGTCGTCATCTAAGTATACTGGGCGAAAGAGGGGCCCGACGTTCTGATGCCATTTTGTCTTGCTGGTCTTGCGATTTAGCGTGGCGCTCGAGGCGTTTGTCAACCTGCGTCATCTCTGCGTCGGGCAGGATTTTTGATAAAGATACGTGTTGCTACAGGTACCAAAAATGCATCAAGGACATCTCGCTCATTCGCTCATATCGCCCTATCCTGTACGGGTATACCTCCTTATGTACACATTGACTCTATACGGCTTATTCAACTTCTTCCATTTTCTCCAAAACAGCTCTGGTGAATTCATGTGTGGAATTAGTTCCGCCCATATCAGGGGTTCTAGGTTTACTAATATTAGGTCAGCGAATCGTCTATAAGCGGCTGCCTTGAGACCATACCCTTCACCAATGACAGCGTAGACACCCTTCGATATGCGATTTGCATGCGCATCCAGACCTAGATGACGAAGGAGCATTGAGCTGGAGAGAAGCATGGCGGAAGGGTTGGCTTGGTCTTTGCCTTTAATATCAAGACCGACATGACGACATCCAGGCTCAAAAACTGCAACATCTCGACCCATGTTGCATCCTGGTACGATGCCCGGGCCCCCCACGAGTGCAGCACCGACATTCGAAAGGATACCTCCATAAAGGTTGGGCATGACCATGACGTCGAATTGCTGTGGCCTAGAGACTGCCTGCATTGACGCATTGTCGACGATCATGTCGTTGACCTCGAGCGTCGGGTAATCCTGAGCGACCTTGTGAAAGGTATCTCTGAATAGGCCATCGGCAAGCTTCATGATGTTGGCCTTGTGAATACAGGTAACCTTCTTCCTGTGATTTGCGAGCGCGAAACTGAAAGCGAATTTAGCGATACGCTCAGATTTTGCCCTGGTGATGATCTTAAGTGACTCGATGACACCCGAGACGGATTGGTGCTCCAGGCCGGAATATTCGCCCTCTGTGTTCTCACGAATTATACAGAGGTCCACGTTATCGTGTCGTGTCTTATAGCCAGGAATATTCTTGATAAGCACAATAGATGCGTAGATGTCGAGTTCTTGCCGTAGTGCAACATTGAAGGACTGGTGGCCCGACCGCTCCACGGGAGTGTGCAGGATACCTTGATGTATTTAGCCTTGCCTTTGCCGGTGACCCAGAGTGCCACACCTTTGAGACCCAGCTTATTACGCTTCAAGGATGCAATTGATTCTCGGAACAAGTCCTCTGAATGCTTATCTCCTGTATCAACCCCAGTGACATCGATCTGTTCCCACTCAACCGGAACGTTGTCGGCTTTGAACACCGTCTTAACAGAGTTGGCGACCTCGGCACCGATTCCGTCGCCTAAGTGATTCTAAGCCGCTTTCCAACAATAGTAAACACAGCCCTTGGGCTCGATCTCGTACCTGGGATGAGAGTTGTTGTGTACTTTCCACCGAACTTGGTCGGTTTGAATATATCTGACTGCACAGTTGCCATTGCTGCATAGTTGCGTCAGATAGAAGATTTCGGCTTTACGGAAGTGGTAAGACACACTTCTTGATGGCTGCGAGAGCGCTGCACATCGTGGTGAACATCTGGCGCCTCGTAGGACCGGCTGATGGGGTGAACACCGCGTTAGCATTGCATGGCCTTGTGCAAATAGATCCCTGTCACAGCACGTAGGAAAGGGCCTTACCTGCGCCACTCTAGTGGCAGAGCTTCGAGACAGCATTATGGAATGGACATAGGATATGCGGAGAAGGATGGAGTGTAACAAGAAGAAAAGCAAATGCCAAGCTTCAATACAGATACTCCGTACGGATACCGTATGCTGCTAATGCGGATGCGGCGTGGTCAGCCGAGGCGAGAGGGACGCTAAGGGAGTCGGCCTGCACAACTTCGACACTCGTCACATCAACAACCCTACAGAGTCCACGGTAAGATAGGGCAGCGTAAAGACTCGAGCATCATCTGTTGTTGCAGAAGAGAGCTGCCTCACCTCTACCGTGCTTTGAATGGCTGTCGCTGGTTGAACGATAGTCACGCTGAAGACTTGACTTATGTTACGGACAGTCTTGCAGTCCCTACTTCATCCAATCAATCTCGATGGATAAACACCTTATTCCACTCACTGAAGATGAATCTCTGCATACCCTAAGTTCGCCTCGATTGTCTTCCTCTTCTTAGCTGTCATCTGACGAAGAAGGATCTTTCTCTACCTTTCTCTTTTGCCAAGCGCTATACTGTTTGCTAGGGAATTTGTAGCAATGGACATTGCTCCGTAGCACAGAGCGTTGCTCCATGAAGGTTACAGATTCTCAGGTGTTTTCTGGAATCTTGTTGTTGCTCTCTGCACTACGAGCCAGTGCTAACGAAACGCGATTGAGGACCAGCAGCTAGTAGATGTTTCTGCTATCACGAGGTGGTGAATTGGCAAATGTCTGTAACCTTTCAGTATGGTAAAGCTATTTGATAACCTCGAAGGCTTACCCGTCTCAGCGCACAAACTCGGGTCCGTGCTGTCATATGTACTCGTACTACGTGAGTGTCTTTAGCTCAGTGTGTGTGACTGGGTCTCAGAGCCCATCTCCTTGCCTGCTTGTGGACAGCAGTACCGCAGCAAAGGCAGTCCACGTGGGCGAGGATTAGTGGGCGCTGCATGGTACCGCTCTCTGAATTGATCTCAGTGGGTTTGTCGACTTTATAGACGATAAAGAGACCCGGGCCTGCAGGTGCGGCTGTCATGTGGATTCCACAAGGAAGCTCAAGCAGTTGCAGTAGCACAAATTCGAGTGCATGAACCCTTACATCTGACAGTTGCTTAATTGACTAGTTACCATGGTCCAGTACAGCTTCGTTGTGCCTGAGTGTTACCGATTACCGATTCCATTGCCAGAGTCGGTCGCTCGAATAAGGTTAGCGCGTTAGGGCTTGATTAACCGGATTTGGGTATCAATAAGTCAACCCACGGAGATTATTTTTCACCGTCAATGGGCATTGGCAATTCAAGTCCGGAACGCCCATTATTGATATCATAAAGGAGAGCTATTTCGAGAAAGACATTGGCGAGTGTAATGACTGGTCGTTAAAAATCGATATCCACCAAAGCCTTGCTAGTAGCTATGGCCGGCTGCCACCATGAATAGCTCCCCAAACCCGATGCAAGATTCGAAATCCGCACGGGTCGATAGCGAATCTCCCTGGTACCTCAAACTGCCAGGCCTGTGGGCTCGATCACTGTCACGCTCAGATGGCTAGATGCGTCCCGCACAACTCGACAATCTTCGCGATGCTATCGTCCTTGTTCCCGACTTTCTTTGGTGAAAGGTGTCATTGCCACATAACCCTGTTGAAATATTCGTTATTGACAGGGGCCTGGTTCGCACCATTGGCAGCCTATCATACTATCCTTTTGACTACCCTCTTTATTGGCGTTGGCAGTGCCACTTCACTTCTAACTTATTGCAATTTCATCAGGTTTTATTGAAGCCTTGATAGTACTATAAGATCCTTCGAGTCCTCCTCAATAAAATTATTCAGATCACTGCACTGTTCCTTCCAAGTCACTATATCTTCTTCACTTTTTTGCAAGATCATCTTTGATAGATATCTTCTTTACCAACTCACCTTCTACTTACATCCTTCAACCAAACATCTTCATTACTACACATCTTCATTACTACAACAATCTTACTTCTTCATATCCTTCACCCAAACATCTTCTTGACGAAGACTATCTTAGTTCTACACTCAACCGTTACCCAACATCTTCTTTACACTAAAAACTTACCTCTGCATAAATACTATCAAAATGAAGGTCACATCTATCCTTTTCGCCGCCGTCCTGGCCACCGCATCTGTTCAGGCTATGCCAACCCAAGGCCCCAGCCCAGAAGATGTGCAGGTCACAAACACGAAGCGTGCGGTCGAGGCCATTGCTGACGCCCTCGCTGCTCCTATGCCATTCAAGAACATCGAGCGCGACCCCGAGGCTCACGTCAAGGAGATCTGGTGCTACCGCCCTGGTGAGCCATGCTACAAAGCCAAGCGTGATGCTCTCGCCCTTGCTGCGGCCTTTGCTGAGGCGACCGAGTCTGCCAAGCCTGTTGGAAGCGGTAAGCACTTTCCACTTACAGCCCTATTCCTCCTGCTGTTGAAAACATCACTTTATTTCCCCTGGTTCCAGTCCTGGTTCCATCATCTTTACCGCATTGTCTCCGCTTTCTAAAAGTCAGTATGCTAACGAGCTATCTCACAGATCTCATGGAGCGCGACCCCGAGGCCCACGTCAAGGAGATCTGGTGCTACATGCCCGGTGAGCCATGCTACAAAGCGAAGCGTGAGGCCATCGCCATCGCCCAGGAGCATGAGGACGCAGAAAGTAAGCATTTACCTTCCAGTCCTTCCCACACCTCCACGTCCTTCAAAATATCGCTGTTCCCTCTTCCTCCCTACTTCCGACGAAATATACTAACTACACCCCTCATAGAACTTGCTAAGCGCTCCCCCGAGGCCCACGTCAAGGAGATCTGGTGCTACCGCGTCGGCGAGCCTTGCTACAAGGTCCGCCGCGCTGCCATGGCCCTCGTCGCTGCTGTCGCGGAGAAGGAGCTATAGGCTACAACCAACGTCAACCGGTGGACATCCTGTTTTCCCTGTCGGTTTCTTCGGCGTTCAAATCAACTTCAGCACAATTACCCATACCCGATTATTCATCACGGCTGTCTCGCGTTTATGGTTGGACGACAACGCTTCTAGGCTCTTCCCTCGTCTCTCGATATTGGCTGGATCCTTGAGCGCCATGTGGGAAACTTTACCGCCTATCTTATCCTTGATCGACGTAATCAACAACACCATCAGATTATTGCCATATGCGGCGGACAAACATATCTATTTCAACGATAGCGCTAAAGTGTATTTGCTTGGGCTAATATCGACGATGATGGAACGAGTTTGGGCGTGGTGGATTTCTCGTTCTCGTCTTTTTCTACGCAACATATTTTCCCAGAGCATATTTTACGATAGCCGACTTCGGTTTGGACACAGCACAGCATTAATACTCCTTATCATACCCATCATGCGCGTGTGCAGCGGGCTATCGCCAGCACAGCAGATAGCTTATGAGATACTTATGTAGCCTTTAACGAATCCTCTTCAAGCTCCAATGACCTAATTCTTGTGGATTGAAAATATGATCTGTTGATTCTATATGTGAAGTCCTTCCACACAGGATACATTATACTGTCGTGTTATAGACACTGCTCACTTAGTTGAACGCTCAAGTCTGTCCTCACAACCAAGGTACTTGACAGTTCTGGATCTGGGGCCTGCCACTTGTCATCCATGAGGTTCGGGTGTAGGAAGATATCTCCCGAGTTCGACGATTATAAGCTGACCTGTTTCTGGGCTTCCGAGAGGTCTGATTGGAGGAGTACTACGTTGACGTGGACTTCGAGGAGGGGTTCTGTGGCAGGTGCAGATGATCTAAAAAGAGTTGGGGGGGAGGAGAGTGTGTTAGGGCTGGAGGGTGGGCTATTGATATTGGGGATGAGTTGCGATGGCTCTTACGAAGCTATACAATGCATCTTAATCTGGAATTTGGTTGTAACTGTGTGTTGGATGCAGCTTTCAATTGTCTATGGAAGATGAGAGATGGAAGTGAATGAGAAGAAAATGAAGAGAAAAATATCCAAAGGGTTGATCAGTCTCTCGCAGAAGTGCTAGACAATAGTTCCATAGGTCGATATTCGTGGTATATGTACCCAATAACGAGACAAGTCCTTGGTGCTCATAGTCAGAGGAAGTTAAGCGGGTTCGGCAATACATCGCAGAACATAAACGGTACCGCGGCACTGGTGATGAGGCCAGCAAAGTCAATGGACTGCACCGTAAGACATAGTAGTCCATGGTTATACGGTGAGGTATGGTAGTCGACATCAGCAAGAAGGCGCAACAGTTCATTCCGTAAAGCTTCAGCGTTTCATCAAGAGGGTCGGAACAAAGACTTACTTTTCCTCTGGCCTCTCCCATTTCACGATCTTTATGCGCCAGACGAGAACACACGTGCGAAGGTAATCGGATGTGACTTGCCTCTTGCAGTCGACTCCTCTAACTGGGAATTCGTCATTAGACTGGCATGAGAGCATAGACGCAGGAAGAAGGTCTGCAGCAAAACTATAGAGAGCATGCAACTAGTACGAACCAATTCCTCCCATTTTGATGCCTCCTGTCCACATTAACCCGTAAGTGACGACTTTACCGGTTCATCTGGTCAAACATGCCGTATTGGTGTTCAACATATTGCTGCCCTAGTTGCCATCCTGGATACTCAGTACCGTCCTGTTGCTCTATATTAAAGCCCCCATGGCAATAATCGTTGGCAGGCATGGCAAAGTCGGAAGATATAGGGTGAGAAAGGACTTTCAACGGTGCTTGATCCTCTAGAGGTGATATCTGAGTGCTAGGTACCTGTAGGGGAGCGTTAGGTGATAGCATTGGTGCGTTGTAGTCCTGCCAAACCTCTCCAAGAAATGGACTATTATAGCCACTCGCTTGATCCATGTCCAAGTTGCCAATTGGGTCTTCTGCACTTTGCATGTTCCTCTGGTGCCTCAGCAAAGCAAGTTGCTCCTCTTGTTCGAGTGTCGTTTCGTGGAATTCTCCAAGCCCGTCTGCAAGTCCTTGACCTCGGTTGGCTGGATATTCTGGGGGAGCAAGGCGCCAGAGTTCAAGGAGTCGTGATCGCTGCTGATCGTTCGACTGCTCAAATAGGGTGATTTGTGATCGTAGAAGTGATGAAGGTTCAACGCCGTTCTGTGTGAGAATGGAGTTTGAGGAGGGCGTCTCCGGGGACCCTGAGTATCGAGTCGCATCCGGCAACAAGATATCGGTGGTTCCACGCGCAAGATGCGCTGAATGGTGGTAATGCTGGGATATGCTGTACACAATATCGGTACTTTGGCCACTATCCTGAGTACTGGAGATAGGTGAGTGGGCAGGAATGGCACTTTCGCTCTTGTAGTTCGAGAAGCTCATCTTCTGAGCGAACATGTCTGCGAAATTATCTGGCACCGCTTGTCCCAGACTAAAGCCGCACTATTTAGGTTTATTATTAGTTTTCATGACGCTGGGATATCAAAACATGTAACGTACGTCCAAACAGTGTGGCTTGTCGTTGAATTCACTCAGCCGAAGAGGAGTCGACCTGCATTGTTGGCAATAATCCAGGATTGGATATTCCATCTTTGACGATACTGCGCCCAAAGTCCTGAGATTAGTTATAACGGAGAGACTCAAGAGGAGGGATTCGGACAACGGGTAGCAGTAGTGCTTCTTATTTGCTAATGTATCCTGTGCTATATAATATGCCTATTCTTAACTCTATTGACTATGGATCTGTGATAGAAGAGGGGTTGATCAGTGTCCTTGGGTAGGTACGAGGCGAAGGGCTGGGAGGTGATTCGGTAGTCCCAGGTCGTAAGAGGTTAATCCAGCGCAAGTTGGACTAGGTTGCTACGAAGTCAGTAATCTCGGTAATGGAAAAATTGAAGGGAAGGAGATGATAGAAAGGACGAAAGTGCAGTCGAGATGTCGAAGATGGCGAAGATGGGAGATGGAATGAAGGACTTGGCTCGTGTGTGTGCTGGCATATGACGAGTCACGACTTCGTCGCTGCCGCGCGGCTGTTTCAGGACTTTGACTCTATCAGAGTTGCATGATATGTATAAGGTAGTTAGTTATCTTTCTATATGTCTACTTGATTTCAGTATCATTCAGTTCACATCGGGCTGTACAGAGTAACACAGCCCTGTTGAAACTGACTGCACTCTCAACCCTGTCCTGATCGGCATTTACACTTTCAACAGTAACTCTGCTGTTCCCTCCAACACTATACTTCATCTTCTCTGTAGAGCTTGAAGCCACCCGGGACTAACTTCTGAAAAACTTGATTGGGGTCGTATCTCTTTGAGACAGCGCGTAGAAAATCTTGGCTTTCTTTCCCATACGAGGCAATTGGGTCCTGGGATGGAAGCGCGTAGTTTGAATAGAGGAATTTGATATGTTGATGTCGAGACTTTGTGTAATCTTGTGCTTGGCGTACAAAGGTCTCGGTAGCGTTCAAGACAGCGGCATCATCGGCCGGAGAGGTGGAGGAGCAGGCAAAATTCATCCCTGCAGGCGTGTCAATTCTGAGGACCCTGGGCTCATCCAAGGATATTAGGTATAGATATAAGATCATCAAAGAGACGGGGTTGACCCAGGGTTTGCTGGAAAAGCGAACGAGGGCCAAATTTGGACTGAGAAACTCACAGACTGTGCTACCTGGATCAGGACCTAAGCCTAGCGAATTGCCACCATTAGACGCCGCATGCCTCGTGTAAGCTTTTGTGACTGGTTGAAAGGTAACACCGGGGGAAACAGAGCCATGACTAGGGAAGCCAAATGCTAGTGGAATGAGGGAGAGAACATGCGCTAGAGTTACTGCGTTATTTGGAAAGGTGGCAACAGCCCAGGTGTAGCGACCGCCATTCCCTATCCCTCCTGCTGGATCACTTCCCCTCACACCCCCTCCAGCCTGACCCCCTCCAGCCTCAATAGTCAGGTCTGTAAGATTTGTGATTCTAAGGGTATTCACCAACGGAGACATCGTATCTGTGAAGTTCTGCAGTATAATAGGATACGCTTGGGCTTTTGAATCTACCAAGATGTTCCCGAAGATTAGAGGTTTAGTTCTGTTGAAGATGTAGATGTTTTCCACTGTCGCGAAGTCATCAACACCTGCCTGGGAAGCAGTCCCGTAGGCTTGCAGGTGTTGTAGCTGTCTGGTAGATTCCGTATAATTGGTCCACGAAGAGAGGACAAAGCCACCCCACAGTTTACCTTGCTCAAAAGTCTTCAGGTCGAAACGGGTAACGATGCCGAAATTGTTACCACCACCTTTCAGGGATTTGAAAAGGTCTGTGTGGGATGTAATGTTAACATTGAGTATCTGGCCGGAGGCGATTACGATCTGCAACAATTTCGGGAAACATAAGTATTCTATTGACATCATGGTAGCATAAGCTGACCTCGAAGTTTGCCACATTGTCGCACACGAATCCATAACGCGGTGCGAACCATGAATTACCACCTCGAATGTTGTGTCAGCCATCAGCTAGAAGGGCAAAAGGCTATATTCTTACCTCCGAGAGTAAGGCCCGCGACTCCCACGTCATGGACTCGTCCCCCTACAACAGCGAGATTCATAGCGTCCAGTTTGTGGTACACGTCCTCCCATCTTGCACCTCCGCCTACTGAGGTAGTCGTTCGGTCTTTAGACACCACGACTTGAGTGATTTCGCTTAGATCAATGGTCACACCGTCCTGTATGTTAGCTGCTCCAGCCCACCACATGTGACCACCTCCCCTAATTGCAAACATGCACTTCTGTTTTGCCAACATTGAGACTGCATCAGAAACATCTTTTGAGCCGATGGGCGTAAATCTGCAACTGGGAGAAATCTCGGATCCGAAAGCTGACCAATAGGCATAACTGCCGTTTTGCTCTTTGGCATAGACTGGAGAGCCAGGAAAAGCAATTTTGTCGCCAAAAGCTGTTTTCAGTTGGGAGCACTATGATTGAGAGAGATGAACAAATATTGCTGTATTGAGTTAGGGTATCACATACACAGTGAAGACCTTGGTCACTTGACCTGCTCAATGCTTCTGACCCAATGTTATCAATATGATGCTGAGGAAGTTCAGCGAATGTAAAAGTACTAAGCCAGAGAACTTGCAGTGCAAGAAGCATCGTGGAATGAAAATTTAGCAAGTGCTTGATGAAGTTCAAACGGCAAGTGTGAAAACCAGTTAATATTCGATTAGGCGTTAATCAATGTATTAAATACTTCTGGGTTGAAGGTACAGACAGATTTTCTTGGCTGATCCCATAACTCACTTCGTCACAACCTCGCGTTGCTGAAAGCAATGCTGGGCAGCCGATTTGGGAAGAAAATGCCGACTTATCAACAGATCTTATTGACCACAGCGGATACTACGTAGTAATCCGCCACGATCGTAGGTGTGGTGTGCGTTTTGTATATTGACATGGTACCCGATGATTGGCGGGCTTCTAGAAAAAGCGGGAAATTTTTGAATTGTACGAGCAAGGTATCAGTAAAGGCCCAGGACCCTAAAGTCTGCAGCATGCTTCTGAACATGCTTACTATGCCTTATGCTAATACCCACAGGACTGGGGGGGGCTTCTAGTGGCCAGGGTTGATAGCTACATTGCATGATGGCGACATTGATACTTTCTGATGCGACTTGCGGGCATCAAAGGCCTCGGAATAAAACATCAGAGCGCCTGAGACTCTGTCAACGAACAAAGATGCTTGTGCCTTTCCTTAGGACGAACCCTCGGAAGTCTTTGTGGATTAGAGAATGACCCTACCTGATTGTTCTAGACTGCGAGTAGACGAGCGTATCGTATTGGTCAGCCTTGTGAACCGTCCCTTTCCAACTCCCGAAAGGCACCACGTTCACCATCTTCGAGACACAACGGCTGCGTGACCGTATTTCTTGAAGTCAACTTCATACTAATGTCATTCAGTTCCTACTGACGAAGTCTTGGTGCGATGCATAGGTTTGTGGTAATGCAAGTCCATTACGTCGGCTATCAATCACTCCATATCGACAGAAAAACTCTGCTATGGACGAGGCTGTTGGTCTTACGGAAGGGGTTTTAAACGTCCGCTGGAACACTCCCTATGCTGTAGATCTAGTCAGTCAAGCAAGAGAGGTGTAGGGGAACCAATCTCAACACATTTCTATTCGTTGGCTGCAATTGCAACGGATCGACGGTGGGAAAGTCTCAGGTAGGATGACAGTCTACTGTACTGACTGGCATTTAGCATTACGAGGTCTCTGCGTTGTATTCCTTCCACGAAAAAGCGGGATGCCTTCAGGGTATCGTCGTCTTTGGTGGAAGCATGAGTCTGGGAGTTAACCCTTTCCTTCGAATAAAAAGGTCAAGCTCTATTCAAGATGAGTGGCGGTCTTCCTAATATGGCGAGATGCGTTGCATTGATGCGTCACCAAGCGCACATTTCCAATAAGTCCTGGGCTTCTTCAGGCGTCTGAATAGTGCGTCCTTTTCTCCTTGGATCTATAATTCGAGCGCTGCGCAACAGGAAGGCTGTGACTAAAGGAACCAGAGAAACAGTAGAGCTGTCACTTGTTCTGATAGCTGGGATGCAGCATGGACATACTCCCTTCACAAGCGATAGACTTCGGGGTAGAGCTGATTTATATTGCAATAACCTTCCACTTACGACCTGAATGCTCGCTTTCAACTTTTTCGCATCGCATATCTCATATACATCCTCCCCATTCCGATCTTCCCCACCCCAGCCTCACGAATCTCGAACCCCAAATAAAAGTATCCATATTGCTCCACAAATTGCCCCAGCCCCTTTGCTACAGTCCCAACCTTGAAATATGTCAACCCATGAGCAGTTTCACTAGTATCGATTACCAGCAAGCCTAGAGATTTGTAGGCGAAATCTATTCTTTCCCCTCTCCGGAAGCGCACATCGCCACGAGGGTATATGGCAGTAATGACAGTGGACATGGTTGTGATGAAGAGCATGAGGGTATCTGTTCGAAAGACCCCGGGGTTGTACGCGGCAATGACGAGGGAGATAGGTGTGCCGGCAATGGGGTAGACTATGGGGTTGTTGAGGATAAAGTTGTCAAGGTTAGAGTCGTTGGTGCTTTGGGAGAAGCTAGGATATAACATGCTTTACAAGAAGAAAATTGTTATCAATTAATCGCGATGTTTGTAAGTCTTGAAGGACTTGCCCTGTTGCATTTGGAGAGGCTAGGTTTAGTACGGGATGAGGACGCCAAGGGTCCGCCATTGCCATTATACCAATATTAAGGATTTGAAGAAAGACGAAGGTATAACACAATCCATAGCGTGAATTCATCATAACGGTGTTCAATAGTAGGCAATGGCCAGCATTGAAAAGCACAGAACAGCAAAGACTTTTATAAATCAGCAGTCTTAAATGAATGGTTTTGCAACCTGCATATGTACTTGGAAAGCTGCTATCGCAGGTAGGTACGATTGATGCTTCTTCGAACAAGATGCACGTAAAGACTGCTTGCGCGGAAGAAGTATGCTGATGATCGGGTAGAATTGTCACTGGCCGGTGGTTTCAGTCTTACCCTGTCACAGGAAACTTCTACCCGCCGTCACGAGAACAAAACCAGAGAGGAAGTTCATTTTGGGGAAATTCATTCAAAAAGATCCCTTTTAATCGTGGACACTTTGATCTGAAAAAGAGGAAAGGGACATGAAGTTGGACGCCTCTGCCGTAATAAGACTTGAACAACCATTCTCCACCGGAGTACTGTAGTCTCCGTATCTTGTCTTTCAAAATTCAGCTAGTTATTCAGGTAGGTATCGAAAATGTGGAGGAGCTCGAGAAACCCTCGTTGAGCACCTGGCTTAAACAGTGAAGAACAGTGAAGAAAGGTTCTATTGAATGCTACGAAGTGCAGCAGCATCCCAAGAATGTTCTGAGCGATCGGCGGTTGTGAGACATCAACTAATGTAAACGTCTTCAATAGGAGAGATGTCAAAACGCTACAATAGAGCTACACTCCTTTCAACATTAGACATTCACCGCATCAGCGGGGCCTCAATTGGCGATTTACCACAGAGGTAATGCTGGAAACCATCTGCACTCATATCATAGTAGACTGTATGAGTGAAATTTGCTTGTAGAGATTGCAGCATGAACGTATTCTTGGCAGTAACGTTGCTTCACATACTTCTCCGTATTTCAGCGGTTGAAACAGCTAGACGAGGCGTAAGGTACTTCCAATTCGCAGTATTCTATTCTCAAGATCTTGGGATTAATAGCGAGGTTTCTGATAGAGTCTATGCTTCTGCATGGTTCCTCGGTCAATTCTGAAAAGCTGCTAACAAACCTACAAGCTTTGTAGCTTTTGGTTAAGAAATATATATAAGGAATGCGGATTGACTATAGACTCAATTCATACCAGGGCAATCCTTGGCCTATATAGCGATGCCAACCCGTATAAGAGACGCACAAAGACTTGCAAGACATTCGCCGAGGAGGTAGAAGACCGCAACTGGGAAGGATATAGACGTCAAGATGGAGAACCTGAGGCTAAATCCTCGTAGCTGAAGGTTTAGGCTTGGGATATTGTCGAAGCCACCCGTAGCTCTAGCGGCGACGTGGATTCGAAGTTTATGCTATCAGATGGAGGCGGCTATAAGCATGCTGATCACCACTAGTTCCAGTTTCTAGTCGGTTGACAAAGACATCCAGGGGTGATCGGACAAAGTAATAAGTAACACCAAAGTAGCTATCATGGGGTTGGGAAAGTCTCAGCTTTCTCGACTGTGTCCACAACCAAGAAAGAAATCAGCTGTGATGAAGAATGTCGCCAGGAATTCTAGCTCAGAAATGGCTGCCGATGTCAGCCTTTCTATAAGCGTTTGTGACGTCGACAGGCTTGAAACATTTGGCGTAGATGGTGATGGTGGAGGCTGAAAGGTCAAGTGTTGAGACGTCCAGCTTAGAGGTGCCTATATTTTCACCTTGGAATGCAATCTAACAGATAGATAAACGGAGCACTCCCATACGAGGCATAGCATGAAGGACAATGGCCAGATGCAAAGTAATTGTCAACGTTGGGACTGATTGGAAAACGGCCGGGGAGGTCAAAAAGAAGAAGCGTGGAAGCCAACCGATAATGTACTGCTGGATGCAGCAGAGGTTGACAATTGCACGGATTTTCTTTCCATGTTCGCTGATACTTTATGAGAAGTGCAATCGAAAGGCGTTTAAGTGGTCAATTAGAGATCTATACTCTAGCAAGCTTTCTTCGAAGCTTTGGTGCATTCCAGCTCAGGCGTGTCTATTTTCATATGAGACAAGCTGTTCCTACGAGGCTACGGAAGTATAACGCTTAGATTACCTTAGTGTTTGGTAATATACTACTTGTAAGGTATCTAGTAGTGGTTATCTGACGCGTCTAGTATCCCTGCCTGAGCTTTACCTGCCACAGTGTCAGCCAGACGTATTCATACCTTCCATAGCTTCTCCTCCATCTCTACTGCCACAATGGTGAGTATTGTCTGGCCTATGTCTAACCAGGACTTACGCTAAACATGCTCCATGGAGTAGACATCGATCGGCACTGGCTACGACCTCAACAATTCTGTCTTCTCACCGGACGGCAGGAATTTCCAAGTAAGCTTCCCGGCGCTCAAGCTTCAAAACCTCTGTCAGATATCGACTGACAGTTACCTCTCAAGGCCGAGTATGCAGTCAAAGCGGTAGAGAATGGAGGTACATCGATAGGCATAAGATGTAAGGATGGCGTTGTATTAGCGGTGGAGAAGATTATAAGCAGCAAGCTGTTAAAGCCGGGAGCAAACAAGAGGATATCAACAGTGGATAGGAATGTGGGAGTAGTACGTGACTGTGAAATCGAGGGTGGCTGAAGGCCTGCATGTGGAAGTTATACTGACAGGTGCTGTACAGGTTTCTTCAGGACTGGTGCCTGACGGCCGACACTTTGTATCACGAGCACGCGACGAGGCATCCTCATGGCGGTCAACGTATAAGGGCCCCATACCTATCGCCGCTCTTGCTAGCAGACTTGGCAGCTACGTGCAAGCATACACATTATACTCTAGCGTGAGACCATTTGGTATGACGGCTATCGTTGGCGGCTGGGACTCGGAAGGTGAATTAGGGGTTGACGGACAAGTGGGTACCGGACCCAAAGTAGGAGGAGGGGGCAAAGTGAAGGGGAAAAAAGCAGGTGGACTCGGCCTATACATGATTGAACCTAGCGGTCTATACTGGGTATGAGTGGTCTCTCCTGTACGTCTATACATTGCCCTCAGAACTAACGAGTGGACCACCCAGGGATACTATGGTGCAGCGACGGGAAAAGGCCGACAAGCGGCCAAGGCCGAACTTGAAAAGCTAGACCTCGCATCTGGCAACCTATCACTCGAAGCTGGTGTCAAGGAGGCAGCGCGCATCATTTACGTCGCCCATGAGGACAGCAAAGACAAAGACTTCGAACTGGAAATGACGTGGATCAGCTCGGCCGATGGCCCTACGAAAGGACGACACGAGGAGGTGCCCAAGCACATCCTGGAAGAGGCAGAAAAGGCCGCTAAGAAGTCGATGGAGGGTGAAGATGAAGAAGAGACGACGGCGGCTGAGGGGGAGACGATGGAGGAGTAGGGCAGATCTGCAAGCGGCGTTGATGTAATAATACCTTTCAGTCCATAGCGAAGAGCGTTCCCAGATAACGGGTTCAGACACTCCCTTTACATCCTCTAAATCCAGAACCATCGCATCCCCCAACAACCCCCTCTCACCCTCCCTCCGGTCACACCCACATCTTCCCCTCCCCCCACACCCTCCCCTTCACCCCCAGCTCCACTGCCGCACTCCCCCAATCCTCCCCGTGACAATGCCCCCCTTCCACCAACCCCGCCCGCGCCTTCCCCTGCTCCTCATCCAGCACCGTCAGCAGCCCGAAAATCACCGGGACGCCCGTATCCAGCTGCACGCGCATCAGACCGTGAGAGGTAGCGTCGGCAATGTATTCGAAGTGCATGGTTTCACCTTTTATGAGGACGCCGATGGCGATGATGGCGTCGAAGGGGGTGGGGGGCGAGAGGCCGTGTTCGAGAGGGTTGTAGACGGAGGCGGATTTCTGGGAGGAGTGGGTGATTCTGTCGTGTAGGGAAAGGGGGATGTTAGGGTCGGGGGCTGTGAGAGATGTTTCTCTGGTAGGAGAGAATTGGGGGGCGGTGGGTTGGGTTGTGCTTTCTGAAGCGGCGGAGGGGGTGGAGTACCTTTGACAGGCAAAAGGGAGTTCATAGCTGCCCGGAACATCTTGGACGATGATATTGGAGTCCTTGACGCCCGCTGCGGTTAGGGACTTGCGGGCGCCCGCTACAAGGGCGGAGATGATGGCGGTGTTCCATCGGGCGTGGACTATGGCGACGCGAAGGTTGGAGCCTGTGCGATTGAGGGGGAATTAGTGGAAGCGTCGGAGGACAATCGTAGAGGGTATTGACCATCATGGAATTGAGCTTGGCCGGGGCCTTTAAGTGAAGCCATTGTTTTTATTGGGGGGGACGGGGGAGGGGGGGGCGGGGACGGGGAGGGATCTATGTACGATTTCAGGTGGGGTGCGGATTTGGGATACTTCTGGCTTTATGACGGATCATATCTAGAAGCAGCACGATTGAAATGCTGTGAGAAAAATCGATAACTATCGATACTGTAAGCTCTTTCGATCTTCAGTCGTCTATCTAACAGCTGTTCCTCTTGACTTGCCAAAACCCAATTCTTTCTAGTAATCAACCCTGACCGAACTGAACACCATTACCGCCGTGCCATGTTGAAACCTCCAAAATTCTTCTCGTGAACATCTCAAGTACCTATTCCACGGTCACAGACTTTGCCAGGTTCCTGGGGAAATCAACGTTGAGCCCCTCACCCACAGCAAGCCAGTAGGCGATGAGCTGGAGTGGGATCACATTCAGTAGTCCCTGAAGACAGTCAACGGTCTTGGGAATTTCGATCTTCTCAGTCTTATCGGACGGGAACTCGGAGTCGTCAGTGTTGCAAATAACAATCGGACGACCGCCACGAGCAATGACTAGGTTTGCTATCAGTACGTAACGAAGGGAGACACAGGGAGGTGAGCATACCTTGCTGGTAAGCATTGAGAGATTTGGCGAATATGTCATCTCGGGTAAGGATCATGATGATTGGCAGATTCTCGTCAACCAGCGCCAACACACCGTGCTTCAATTCGCCAGACATGACAGCCTCGCAATGGAGATAGGAGATTTCTTTGATTTTCAGCGCACCTTCTAAAGCCGTCGAGTACTGGCTGCCGCGACCAAGGAGCAACAAACTCTTTTGGTTTTTGAAGAACTTGGCGCACATGGCTTTGATCGAGTCATTGAGCTTTAGGATCTGTTTGAATTGATCCGAGATGTGGGCAAGTCCGTTCATAATGTCCTTGCGTCTCTCTTGCTTCGAGGCTCGGTCCTCGCTCAAAGAAAGGGCAAACATCATCATGGCGACGAATTGGGATGTGTAGGCTTTTGTAGAAGCCACACCAATCTCGGGGCCGGCGTTAATGTGGACACCACAGTGAGTAAGAAGCGAGATAGACGAACCGACCACGTTGACAATACCAACTGTCAAGGCGCCTCGCTCAAGACAGTATCGTAGAGACATGAGCGAATCTGCAGTCTCACCAGACTGAGAAACAAAAACGCAAGTATCGTCGCGGAAGACAGGTGCCTGTCGGTCAAGGAAATCGGAGGCCAGCTCCACGGAAATAGGAATCTCGGTCAATTCCTCAAATGCACCACGGACAGCCATGCACGAGTGGTAACTAGTACCGCAAGCAATAAAAATCAGTCGCCGGCAGCGGCGAATGGTGCTAATATATTGCTTCAGACCGCCAAGCGTGACCTTCTGGTTGGCAACGTCCAGACGTCCACGCATAGTATTTATCACAGACTCGGGCTGCTCGAAGATTTCCTTTTGCATGAAATGATCAAATTTACCCTTCATGATTTCTTGGAGTTCCATCTCAAGAGTCTGGATCGCTCGGACATTGGAGGTCCCATCATCTTTGTTAAGACGATGAATGTTGAGGGAACCCTCGTGTATGTGAGCAATATCATCATCCTCAAGGTATAACACCTTCTTAGTGTGCTCAATAATGGCAGATGGGTCAGAGGAAAGGAAGAATTCCGTGGGGATAGGGGTACCGTCGTCGGACAAGAAAGCCCGGGACTGCGAACGGTGAAGTAATGACTTGTCTGGCGGTGCAAGAAGATTTGCAGAGGCCTTCTTGATCGCTACGTTCTGTGAGGCTCGCTCCGGAGGAAGGGGACCCGACTCCTCGGAGTATTCCACATCCACGAAGTCTACCTTCATCTTTCGCTGTGTTCGGACTCCTATAACAAGAGGTGACCCTTTGCGAGCCGCAATAACCTCATGTGGGAAGTGTACCGACTTTAGGAGAAGACCAAACGCTCCCTGTAACTCCTTAATGACAGCCTTGGCAAGAGTGAGGAACTCGATGTCCGGGTGTTCGTCATATAGATACTTTGCTAATTTGGCGATACACTCAGTGTCGGTTTCAGTCTCGAATCTGAATCCTTTTCCTTCCAGTAGTAACTTCAGTTCTTTGTAGTTGGTAATGATACCATTGTGTACTACAGAGAATTCCCAATTCGGATCAGATCTGTGAAGCTGGGTCAGCCTGAGGCCTTGGAGAGAACAGGTTTGTCTAGTGATTACCGATGGGGATGGCAGTTAAGACGGGACGGCTTGCCGTGAGTGGCCCATCTGGTGTGTGCAATGCCGGCATGGGAGTCAAAGACTTTGGTCATGTCTGGCTCGTCCGAAGCAATGAGCTCCTTCAACTTGGCAACCTTGCCAACCTCCTTGAAAGCGTAAACTTCATTTTTCTTGTCACCGTCAACAGCAAGACCGGCAGAATCATATCCACGGTATTCCAAGCGTGCAAGGCCATTCACGAGTGTGTCGAGAATAAACTTGCGGTCTTTCTCGACCAGGTAATTGATGTACCCGAAGATTCCACTGTATAGGGGGAGAGCAGTCAGCTAAGGGTGCCGCAAGGCTCTGAGCAAGCTCCCACTTACCACATGTTTGCTCGGCTTTTCTTGCTTACAGACTGAATGATCAGCTACAACGAAGGCACAATTGTATGAGAAGCCAAAAACGTTGTTAGACGAGGCACGGGCTAATCGTCTATAAGAACGGCAAATGAGTGGGAGTTGCGTCGTGAGTTGTGACAGATCTCAGCAGTTATGGGATCAGCAGAGTGTTTATGGAATTTCGATGTGACCCCTGTCGCGAGCTAAGCAGGTGCTAATTGGCGAAACCACGCCAACGGGCTGAACCTGAGACTTCACATTCTACGAACCCCCTTTTGTCCCCCATATTCGCTCGGGGGTTGTCGTAAGCATCAGGCACTGCAATCATAGCCCATTGGCCATTGGGCTCGTACTCGTAAAGCAGCTGTGGGCAACCCCTATATGGCGTAGAACAAACATCGATCCAAAAATAGCAAGGCGTCCGTTCCTGCATCCGGACAGAGAACTGACAGCCCTATCAACATTGCTTTGCCTTTGTCGGCCTTTCACAAATGAGTTGCTGGTTTCACCATAGCTCCAAGTTTGTGCATTCGGTACTTGGTAAGAGAACCGTTTCTAAAATCGGACCATCTAGCATGAACACAATAGGTCACTCGTTCTAAGCCACCAAGGCCTAATCCTAGTGAAATAGATAAATACTCGCGAATAAACGGCGAACGGTCCTCATCAGAGTAATATCGCTAGGACACCGAAGGCCATAGACTAAGGCAATGCCACTTCCCTTAGCTATAGAGAGTATGTCTTACTCAACTGAGTAACCATTTTTCTTCTATTACCAATTTTACTCAAAAACCATCGAGATCCTCCATATCATGGCCTCAGGTCCTGGGTTCAAGCAATGCCTGCATCCGTTGTTCCTTCCGGATGCAAATTTTGTATAGTGGGAGAGGTGAGACCCAATACTCTTGCTTCTGCATACAATGCGGATAGCCGGATCCGGACTATGACTTTGCGATCAACGTGCGAAAGCATGCCTCAACAAATTCAAGAAAAAACTACGACTAGGAGGCGATCACTGAGAACTCAGGCCAATCCCTCACTTCCCTCCAAAATCCTAACGAACTTCTTATAGCAAGCTAGAACCATATCTCTGATACCCGCACAGTGCCCCTTCCATCGGTATTCTTCTAACTCGCCAAGCCCCATAGCCTGAGGAAAATATTGAACAATCGCCAGCAGCCGAGGTACTGAGCGTGGACTTGTGAGATGGGATGTTATCACCGACTCTGCTTCTTTCCGCTGGGTTTGGTCGTCCCAGGGAGTCGTTTCCTGAGCAATCAATCCAGTTGTAGATGAAATCAACGAGAGAACATAGAGGAGTGTTCAAAGAGATAGCGCAGGCGATATATTTCAATGGAAAGCAATCTGCTTAGGCATTAATCATGATGGGATATTCAGCATGTGCAACCTTCATGTGAGGACATTTAGAAGGCCCTGGATGGATGCTTGCCATGGAGCTTTCATCGGCGGTCATCAAAGATGTAGAATGTCTGCACCACACCTGAAAGATACAACATGTAGCATTGCGAGATACTGGTAAACTGTGCGGATACGAAATATGTCAGAAGTCAGATGAAGTTGGAAAGTGAACATTAAAGATCGTCATTTTGGCTAGTGCCAGTCGACCAAATTATGTACAGGACGACCAAAGGAATGAACGTCAAAGTCAACCTATTGCCAGCACCAGGTAGACTACCAAAAAACCCTTAATACTATTGTGCTCGATACTCATTTCGCCTTTTCCCACTACGCTTCAACAGAACCCTTCGTTCCCCTTGGTTTTTTCCTACTTAGAAGCTCCCAATTGTGCGCACACTTCGGTCGAGTTATTCGCGTTAGACCCCTCCGCAACCGCGTAAAGCCACGAGAACTGCTGCTGGCACCAAAAACGGCAGCGTTCGATGCATGACAGCTATCTTAGTATCCGGCATACTGTTAGTGAGCTGGCTGGGTGGCGAGATGGTGGATTCCAAACGGTCTAGGTAGTAGCCACCTCGAACGATGTCGCGCTCGTCCAAGGGCTTTGCCGACTTCTTTCCTACCGCACCCTCGGTCCTTCAGCAAAAACGATCCAAAGCTGCTCAGAATCGAAGGAGGCCTAAGCCAGAAACTGCTAGCGACCCTAATCTCACGCATGTGCCTATAGCGCCTCGAGCTCCGTTCGACGGGGAAAGTGAAGGGGATATCATCAATGGTGTTCGGAATGGTGAGGTTCACGTCGATCCTGCTGCAACAGCACAAGAGGATCATGATTGTGTGCAAGGCGATTTATTGAATGAAGTTGCCTCTGCAAGTTCGACTAGCACCTCGTCTTCTATCTTCAGCACTGGTCACCGTGCGCTTGGCATGGTCCACCCACACGACCATCATCATTCGACAAGCTTGACACCTTTGACCAACCTGGACTCCTCACCACCAGCTAACAATCAAAATTCACCAAAGAGAAAGCGTAATCATGAAATGGCGGGAGCTGCCGGCAATTCAAAAAGGTCTCCTTTGCACGAACCTCTCCGAACCGCTTCCCGAACTCGTACTCCTGACTACACCCCACTACAGAAGCGCTGTCAGGTCAGGCCAGGTAAAGGGGAAATCAAGGGTGCCAAGATCAAGTATGATCCAGACCAAGACAAGAAATTGACGTCGAAGGAAAGGAAGAGTCGCACTGCTGAATACATAACTTTTGGGAAGGAGGTATGTTTGAGGTCGATATGAGTGCAATATTTTTGCTATCTCTTTGAGAGCCACCACCTGACAGGTGCATTTCACAGGACGATGAGCCCTCACCTGCCGATCCGCGTCTGAGGATCGCTAGCTATTCCAAGGGCGCCGCCAATCACAAGAAGAATCGCCTCCGAACTTCGCCATATCTCTTAAAGCCCTACCACTATGATGCGGAGACCTCCGTTGGACCTGGACCCCCAACCAGGATTGTGGTGACTGGATATGATCCTCTTACTCCAACCAACCAAATCCAATATCTATTCTCTAGTTTTGGAGAGATCGCAAATATTAGCAACGAGACTGATCCAGTCAACGGTGCTCATTTGGGAATATGTCTCGTGAGTTATAAAGACAGCAGATCTGTTCGAGGGGGCCCCGCAACATCTGCAATCGAGGCCGCGAAACGGGCGCACGTTGAGTGCAAGAACGGTCAACATCGAGTTGGGCTTCACACTGTCTCTGCGGAGCTTGATAGGGATGGGTCATTGGGCCGGCGCATGATACTGAGGGCTTCGGAGAAACAGCGGCCTAGGGAAAGGCCCATGGAGAAGCTGGAGGAAATACTAAAGGAAGAGGTCGTCGACAGGCCGGGACCTCCACCAAGCGCACCTAAAGGTCCTTCTGGGAAGTCATCCATGCGACCTGTTGCCCCACCGCATCCTCCTCCCGAAGGTCCCAAACAGGTCATCAAACCTCAGGCGCCAAATCTGATCGAAGAAAAGCCGATCCTAGAGCAGATTAAGCGTGATCCGTACATCTTCCTTGCTGTTTGCTACGTTCCTGTCTTAAGCACAACAATTCCACACTTGGTGAAACGGCTTAGAAAATACTACCCCAAGGATGTCAGATGCGACAAGACAGGATACTATATCATATTTGAGGATTCGAAAAGAGGTGAAGATGATGCTTTCAAATGTTTTAAGGAGTGCCACATGACACAACTGTTCACGTATATCATGAACATGGAATGTCAACAGTATGGCAACCCTAGCTATGAGAGGAGCCCGAGTCCAGAGCGTGTCATAGCTGAACAGCGGGAAAAGGTCAAGCAGGAACGGCTGCGAAAAGAAGAAGAGCTTGAAATTGAGGAAGAGAAGAAGCAGAGAGCAATCAACCTGGACCCGGTGAGAGAAATGGTGGAAATTGTTCGAAAAGAGCTTAGAGATAAGCTTCTAGAAGACGTTAAATCAAGGATTGTTGCTTCTGCGCTCTATGAGTTCCTAGACCCTGACCGACATGCCGAGAAACGTCGAAGGCTGAATATACCTGATCCACACGACGGACGGAGACCAGGTATACATGTCGAAAGAGCGGATGAGACACCACCAATTGGCACCCCAGACTCGAGAAATGAGTTCCTTCCAAATGGGCGCCGACCTCTCACCAATTCTACACTAAACATCACCGCACTTCCAAGGATTCGCAAAGTTGTGGGTAAGAAGAGAGATGCCGATGGCTTCACTGATGAGCGTCGGAGGCCGAAGGCATTTAGAAAGAATGAGGCCCGGTCGCTTCACCATCGCTTGTTTGATCACCATGATGATGACGAAGATTCTGAGGATGAACTACGAACGAGAATTTCGAGAGACACTGAAGAGCAAGACAGCAGGCCAATGAGCCGTATGAGTGCTAGCTCGGTGGTCTCTGGTGATGAGAATAATGAACCCACGCCGAAGAAGCACCGCCAGTACCGCAAAGATTTGTCATGGGAGGGTGTAGCAGAGGATGAAGAAACCGACGATGTCAAATCAACAATGACCGGTTTTGATCAAGAACTTTCCAGAGACGCTATCTTAGCTTCCCTTGAAGAGGACGCCGGCAAGCTTCCACCAAAGTCTAAGAAGAGGAAACGGCTCATTCAGGAACTTGCTGCAAGGAAAAAGCAAAAAGAGGGCGATGAGCTATTCGGTGTCGATAAAGATGATGAGACACTTACTGTGCCCTCTTCAATACTAGACAGTGAAATCACTACCACCGAGATCAAGTTACCTGCAGAGGACAGTGGAGCTGATGGCCTATCAAAAGAAGCCAGCGAGACCCCTGATCGGGATTCAGAGGTTCAGAAGGGGAAAGTGAAGAAGCCAAAACCGAAGAAGAAGACTAAGAAACAGATATTCGAAGAGCGAGAAGCCCTGAAAAAGGCACAACAAGCCAAGGATCGATTTGATGACTTGGTAGAGAAGGCACCAAAGATTGACGAGGTCCAGCTAGAGGAGGAGTCTGGAGCAGAGGACCAACCTAAGGCAGAGGTCCAATGGGGTGTCTCTCAGGACGAACCAAGGCGTACGGTTGAAGACGATCCCAACGTTGTTCTTGACCTCGATGGCTGGCAGCACCTCCTCAAGGACGAAGAAGATCTTGGCTTCTTGCGGCAAGTTTTGGCAAACCGGCCCGTTGCCCGTCTGGGTAATGTGGCCACATGGGCTTGGAAACAGAAGGAGATTAAAGCGTTGAATCGCGGGGGTGAGCGAGGTGTCGTACGAGCGGAGACTAAGATCCAGGGATACTATGTCCCTAACCTCTCAGGCTCCGCTCGTACAGAAGGAACTAAGAAGATTCTGGAGGCCGAGAAATCCAAGTACTTGCCTCATCGGCTCAAAGTCCAAAAAGCTCGAGAAGAACGAGAAGCTGAAGCCAAGGAAGATCCTAGTGCAGCTGCCGCTGAAGCCGCAAGGCTTGCTACGGCGAAGAGCAATTCCAAAGCTTCCTCGCGGTCTAATCGTGTCAACAATCGTCGTTTAGTAGCGGACATCGCGGCTCAAAAGCAAGTTCTGTCCACGTCCAATGGAGAAGGTGATGCACTCCGCTTTAATCAGCTCAAAAAACGAAAGAAGCCAGTCAAGTTCGCTCGCTCTGCCATTCACAACTGGGGGCTTTATGCCATGGAGAACATTGCCGCCAACGATATGATCATCGAGTACGTTGGTGAGAAGGTCCGACAGCAGGTGGCAGATATGAGGGAACGACAATACCTCAAGAGCGGGATCGGTAGCAGCTATCTATTCAGGATTGACGAGAACACTGTTATAGATGCCACAAAGAGGGGCGGTATAGCGCGCTTCATCAACCACAGCTGTACTCCAAACTGCACAGCCAAGATCATCAAGGTAGAAGGCAGTAAGCGGATTGTCATATATGCCTTGAGGGACATTGGGCACAGTGAGTTTTCCTTTTCAAGACGTACTGTATCGATACTAACATGCCTTAGATGAGGAATTGACGTACGATTACAAGTTCGAGCGGGAATGGGATAGTGATGACCGGATACCCTGCCTCTGTGGCTCAACGGGCTGTAAGGGCTTTCTCAACTAAGGTTTCTTTGAACAATAATTCGTACTTTCTTGTCCATTGTAGTTGGCGACCGCTTCATCAGCGTTGCATTGTGCATTTCAGGCGTTCTTTTTATATCACCCGGCGTGGTGTCATACGACCAGGGGATTTCACAATTCAAAAGGACAGCATACCCCGGCTTTGGTATCTCAGGGCATGTCTTGTTTTCTCGGCGACAGCTATTGCTGTTGGGTGTCATGTACATTATTTGGCCACATTGGAGACGCTATGGGATGCCAGGGCAGATCTGAGGAACTGATACCTATATATCAGATCTTACTCGTACCGTACTCGAGCTTGTGACCATGAGGTATATTGTGCCAGTGGCTGGTCCTTGCCTGCCCATCGCGATGCTTGTAGGCTCTCCCACTCTCAAGCACCCTCCAACATCCTCATCCCAAGCCACGATGCTCCCATTGTAAACCTCCATCTGCCATTCCCCCACCTTCCCCCCTTCCAAGCCAGTCGCACTTCCATCTAAGCCCCCCCACCTCAGCTCTCAAAAAATCCTCTCACACTACTCCACGAATCAGCACACCGGCCCCCCCAACACCGCTCCCAAGCCTCGCAAACCCACCAAGATGATTCGGCAGCAGGAAATTCGCAATCCCCTCCTTGATCCGATACTCATGCCCGCAGTTCCCACACACCATCTTGCCCTCCCTGACCTCCGTCTCCAGCAGCAGCGCGTGCAGATCCCGCATCACCTCTTGCTCCTGCGCATCTTGCGTGTCGGCTGCGTAGTCGGGTTTTGTGAGTGGGAGCGTCGTGAAGCCGAGCTACTTCTCAATTTTTTTTTGGCTTTTCGTTAGCCTGGGGGATGGATGGATGGATGGATGGGTGGGCGGGCGAATGAATTAATTTTTAAGTAGAGGGGGCGGAATGGGGTAGGAGTTACCTCGGCGGCGGTGGCGCGGATGGCGTCCCAGTCCAGACGCGGCAGGATGTTGTGGAGGAAGAGGGGGTTGTAGTCGATTTCGGTTTGCTGGAGCTCGGCGTCTTTGAAGTGGAGGGGGAAGGAGAGGGGGGAGGTTTTGCAGGATTTTACGGCGCAGGTGAGGAAGTTGATGGTTAGGAGTTTCATGGTTGGGGTTGGTTGGTGGGGTACTGAGGATTGGTGGGGGATTAAATTTTGGATGGGTGTGGGGGGGGGCGGAGTGGGCCGGGGTTAAATTTCTTCAACTTTGGTTATCACTATTGGTGCGGAATTGCGTTCACTTGCTAATCAATGGTAGGACTTGCACCAGTTATTATCTACGGCTTACTTGATATAGACATCAATGTAGTCCATGTCGCTGAGCTCCGTTTCCTCCACCTTAGTCCCGGGAGCCAGGCGGTCTCCGTCGAACGACAAAAAGACTTCTCCTTCTGGTCCCACTTGGTTGGCTGACCGGAAAGCGTTGACAATCCGTGATATGAGAGTAGACTACAATCATTAGCAAATGACGAGAGATCATAGAAGTGAAAGATGCTACTTACCGGCTTGACGATAAGCTTGAAATCATCAACGCCCTTCGCCCTCAGTATGATTCTAACCTGCGCTTCTTGCTTTGGCTGCGCCACGAGCTCCTCTTCACCCTCATGGTCCTCCGTATCACCCTCACCCGCAGCATGTTTCTTCTCCTTCTTGTACTGTTCCAGGATTTCCTCAGTCATAGCTTCCATATGTATCTGCCAATCTTCTTCTCCCAGGATGTCTCTCTGACCTTTCATCAAGACAATTCCGTCCTGGTCGACAGCTATGCCCAAGCTCTTGCACGTCGTGACATCGAATAGCCGCTTCCCTCTCCATGTCAAGAAGACACTATTCATGAAGTCCGGAGTAAAGCCTTGCCGTTGGCACCATGTTACCCGGACGTCTTTAAGGCGCTGAGTGATTTTGCGGCTGACAATGAGAGGCTCGGTATTGGCAATGCGGGACGTAACCAGAATCTGAACAACAGCGTCTGCAGGAGGTGGAGAGTTTTGCTGCTGTACAGATTGTGATCTTCTTGTATATCCACTTTCGCTCACTGAAGGAGGAGTGTCTGGAGTCGCATGTTCTATTTCTGCTTCGAGTCGTTTCCTTCTAGCTTTTTCTCGCGCCTTACGTGCTAGCTCTGGAAACTCTTCTTCGTCAGACGGAAACTCATCGTCCGGGTCTCGTGGCTTTGAGGGTCGGATTGTGGTGACTTGAAGATCGTCGTCTTCGTCATCATCTTGCCTTTGCTGTGATGGCTTTTCATCCTCCTCGTTCTCAAGATCTATGATCTTTGACAGGTACGAGTCCCCCTGTTTGGTAATCTTAGGTGCAGCGACCGACTTTTCATAGCGCTTGGACAAGGACCTGGGCGAAACGTGTGGTTCTACTGAACTGGCATGTTCGGTGGTAGAGTTGGCTTTTGGCTTGGTTTGGTCAGCGCGGGCTTTGTTCTCTTCCGAAATCTTGCTGTCTTCATCACTACTTGACTGGTCGTCGTCGTCGCTCTCATCGGACACGCGCCTGCGCTTCTCCGCCCGCTCCTCACTACCTTCTTGACGTGCTCTTTCTCTCTCCTTCCTTGCTAGTTTAGCCTTCCGCTTGCGCTCCGCTTCTGCGGCAAGATCGACGTATGTATGATTGGCTCTGTGGAACAGATCGGCGGGGCTTCCGAGGTTTTCAGGCCTCGACCACGATGGCTTGTTGAATAGGGAGCGCTTTATCGGGGCGGGCTTCGCAGGCCTATTCGTAGAAGATTCAGAAAACATTTCGCCACTGTCTTCCTGACTTGAGTCGTCAAGCGACTACTGTTGGGAATAGCCGGACCGAAATCGCGATGAGGGGAACCAGAATGATTAGCGCCAAGCCTCGCTACGCGCGCTCACGTGACCTTCGACATCCGCCCTTCCAGATACCGAATTATCGAAATGAGCAATTTTTAGCCGTATGAATTGATCGATTCTTACTTCCTATGGAAAAATGCTACAGTACTCTACTTTGTTCCAATCGCAATGCTGGCTGAGAAGGTGCTTTACTGCTCCAGACCCAAGCTCTCTAGTAGCCTGACCCTTGTCTCAATGTGTTTCATCAGATTCGATCCATCCATATTTCGAGGCTAGAACATAAAGTAACTTCACAAGATTGTCGCCCAGTGATTTGCTTCAAATTTGGAATGGTCAATGACACATCAGTGGTCGAGAGTTAGATCTGGTCCTCGTAGAAGCTGCCCTTTATAACCACATCCTTCAGACTCGAAATCTGGTAAGCTCCGGTCCTGAAATTGCCATGTGCGCTCTCCTTAGTGGGAGGGCTGTAAGGTATACGAGCCTAGGTACTTAGAAGAGTTGATTTACTTAGCTTAAGCGTGTGACAGATATGCTTAGAAGCATTCGTAGTGCTGGTCATGGTATAGAAAATCTTAGATAAAAAAAAATCTCAAATGAGTGGGTGAGGTAGTGGTTTGAAAAAGTGAAAGACTGAGCAGGCATGTTGGCGGTTTCTATCAGCCAACCGTGCGAGGTGGCCAAGTCCTAAACCATAAGGTAGCCAACACAGTCAGGTCAACATCGGTGGCTCTAGTTCGATGTCAGGTGGAGGGTTATTCGGCGATATCTTTTTTGTAAGGGCCGTGGATTGAAGACATCAGGAGATCTTAGCTGGGATCTCTAGATAGCAAATATAAGCATTGTAGATATGGCGATGGGCAAGTCTCAATATATTGGGGTCTGGCACACAGAAGAGAGATCGCTAGCGGTATATAGCACGCGGTTTGGCCTCAGAGACTTTGGCTCGACAGTAGTCTACTGTTGTATCCAGAAACTGTCTAGAGTAACTGAGCTCAGCCTCACCATAGTTGTAAAGCGTCCCACCTCTTGTACGCGGGAAGTAACAAAGGTCAATGGCTTCTCCCTTTTGTGAGCTACCAGTCGACATATTACGTAGACAACGAGAGGAAAGAAAAAGGGATGTAGACTGAGGGATGAGATGAAACACGGGGCAACGTAGCAAAATGTCTGAAAAGAGATGAGAAAGACGTCATAATAATGATTTGCGGACATACGAAATAGATAGTAGGAGAGACAGTAAGGTAAGGTGGACGAGGTAGATGAGTGTAGACAAGGTTAAGGTAGATAGGCTCCAGGTAGCTCGCTTATAATGAACGGATCATCGCAGGGATCGATGCGAGTCCAATTTGATCTCAATTAAGCACTCGAAACCTGGCCCATTCCTGTGACTTGAGAACGATTTCTAGCTTTAGAAGATCTGGGAAATTGAATTTCAGTAATGGAGAACGGCGCCAATTCCGAAGGTAAAGATCCTTCAAGCTTCCTCAGTGAAATCATTGGGGCGCCAGTCACCGTCAAACTGAACTCTGGGGTTGTCTACAAAGGTATGCTTTTGTAAGGTTGGCTCGGCAAGACTGTCGCTGACTGCTTGCTCTCAGGGGAGCTCCAGTCAGTTGACGGCTACATGAACATTGCGCTTGAAAAGACGGAAGAATATGTGAACGGGCAGCTTCGGAGGAACTATGGGGATGCGTTCGTGCGAGGCAACAACGGTATTACTCTGGCTGTAGGCTTAGAAGCCAGGAATCTATAGGGGCTAATCTTAATCCAGTCATGTACATCTCTTCAGACTCATGAATGAGTGGTTTGGACTATTGGTCCAGGGTCTTCCGCACAAGCATTTGGGGGTCAGCATAGCGTTGGCGTTCACAGAGTGTATCCGGATTTTAGGACCACATGAAAATTGAAACGCCAAGGATTGAAGTACACGGTACTCATGAAAAAACTGCCTATCCGCCCTCCTTCAAAGGAGCTCCGGGCACTGCACTTGTCCAACAAAAGACCGTGTGTCCATGCAAGGCCACCTCTCCTTTCTTATTCTTCTCGACCTCCGGGCTGGACATTGCTTCAAAGACCTTCGATTTCACTCTCTATCAGACCAAGTCAGCTCTTCATGCTTGAGAATAGAAGAGACCGTTAGTGGCTTACGGTCAATTCTTCTCCCTCTAGTACAGCAATCTGGCTTAGAGAATGATATCTCTCCCATACAGCTTCTGGACTTAGCCAATAAGTAAATTCCACAGAGTCTTTGCCCAAAGGTAGCGAAAAGAGAGGGTCTGCAGATTGGATGCTGAAAGGCGTGGACTGAAGCTGATTCTCGAACACTTGTTGCCATTGCTCGTGTCTGAAGCGAGGATGGTCATCGTCCAATGACCACGTGATACTTTTGATCTTCGATTCCCATTCAGTGGTGGGTGTCCAGGATTTGGGGGCATTGTCTGAACATGATGAGCACGCGACCGTTTGTAAAGATTGGTACAGCAAACAGTCTTCAATGTTCCAGATCATGCCAAGTACTCCGCCAGGCGTCAAAACTCTATAAATTTCTCTGAGTGCTTCCTCATTTGCGAACCTACAATGCATCAGCGTTTCCATTTATTCGAGCAGGGTGCCTTCTATGTTAGAACCCTCAGGCCAACAACGCAGTAGTCCAACATACCAATGAAATGCCTGATATAGAACCAAATGTTACCATCTAGATATTTACAATACGGTATTCTCCAAGTATAAGAGTAAATCGCAATGAACAAAAAAACCCACCTGCGCAACCACAACCCCATCCACCTCCCCCGTCTCCAATGGCATCCCTGAAGCAGTCCCCTCCAGAACCCTCACCCTACTCAACCCCTTTCTCTCCAACTCCGCCCTCATCCCCTCATGCGGCTCCACAGCAACAATGTCAAACTCCTCATCCCTCTCAGCCAATAATTCCGTAAACTTGCCCGTTCCGGCGCCAAGATCGAGTAAGCAGGCACCTCTGAGGCCGCTCACGTGGAGGTTGGTGAGTAGGGATTCGATAGCCGACGGGGGGTAGGAGGGCCGGTGAGCATCGTAGAGGGTGGCGTTGGCGAAGCCGGTGGTGGCTACGGAGGGGATGTTGGGCGACATCATTTATGTACAGAATCTTCGAACTATGAAGATCCGCTTTGTGTTCAATGGATCGTTTGGGCATCGGCAATGGGTGACTTCCACAAAGTTATACCATGTTACCAAGTTGACAAGACTCTGCGCCGACGTCACTCGCAATAGAGGATGGTGAACGTCCGCCCTACTAGTTCGTTCTGCGATGTTCTCTCAATGAACTTCGCCGAGTCAGCGGAGTCATTCTATAAGATGTTAGGTGTAAAAGAACTTCTTGCATTGATTGACTAATTCAGAAAGATCCTTTGCTTGAACGGAATGATAAGAACTGTTCATTCCATAGTATATCTAAAGATAACTTCCTCCAACCTCAGTCACAATGTTGGCTCCTGCACATGCAGACGAAATTTCCCCCTCGGACCCACGGCCGTCATTCCTGACTGTCTCGGAATTGTGATACCACACCGCTCCACCACACGCCTGATATCTCGAGCTATGAGGACTGGCTTAAAAACGTCTGTGGCGTGTGTGGCTCCCGCGACCCTGCAACTGACAATAGCACGGCAATTACCATGCGTCCAATCCAAGAAGGGCTCGTCTGATGTGTAAATGCGATTCGACGTAGCGCCTGGACTATTTTCGATTTGTGTGGCTATATAATAGCAATCTGTTATGCTGACGGGTAATAAATGCACGCTACAACTTATGGGCCACTCGGGTCCCAGGGAAGTATTGAGGACTTCGGTGGAGTTGCTGTAGATCGGGCCACTTCTGCTGTCATTAAGGTTGTCGAGGATCATAGAAGACGAGGAGACAATCAGTCTGTCAGCGACAGAGGACGAAGAGCCGAGTTTCGAATGTGACGGGATTGCGTATGAGCTGATGATTAGGGAGGAATAGACAATAATAGCATTTGTAAGGTGGAGTATGTAGACCATCTTTCAGCAGTCGCAAGTAAACAAAACAAGATCAGAAGGTGAAGGAGATGCTACATAGGTGGCAAATTGAACGGGGAATACAGTGTTATGTGTTTTGTAAAGAGATTTCCCACGTGATACCTTGGGAGGCGCATATCAGAAGATTCTTCCGACAGCCCCTCGCTGTAGGTGGTTTCAGCACAGTAGAGCCATTCAGTGGGCTCCGTACCATTAGTAAACCTCGAGGTCTCAGTACAACCAAGAATTGAGAACATGGATGTCTTGTGTGATGAGGTATGAGACATTGTATTGGTGCCAGGCCTCAACCGTCTCGGTGCGAAGTGGCGATAAGTGTTGCTCTTTCCTCGTCCTAAGTCGCAATGCACTGGGTTTCCCTTCCTATTTACTAGAACATATCATATGTACAATGATATCTTACGATGTCGATCATCATCTGCCTAACGCGCTCACCTGTTCGAACTCCGTTGACTCCAACGCTAAGTACGCTGCAATTGCTCCCATACCCCTTCTATATCATGCAATATTTCCAGCCATGCCCATGAAGAGCGCTTGGATGGCAAGTTGCAAAGACCATAATCCAACCTTACTGAAACGCCGTAATCGTGCCTGGTCGTCCGTGACGTCTTTGGCAAAAGCCTGATAAGTCTGAAGTATTGTGAGAAAATTGCATTTTGAACATTAGGTATTGACCTTACTTCTGCCGACAAATCGTCCATCAAACCACTATCAAATATCGTCCAACTACCGTCAAACTCACCCACGCGCTTTACTACTCTGCAATAAATCGGAATAAAAGTTCTTCGCGAATTTATGTATGCCACAATAGGACGGATTAAAGCATTGTTAACATAGGAGAGATCCTTAGTGAAGAGTGGAACAGTTGCTCGGACATCGTTCAAATGAACTCTTAAAGCCATGACCAGGAACCGCTTGTCATCACCGGAACTTGACTGGAGAGGGGACCGCGAAGCAGTCTCGTCGTTAACATTGTCATTGTTAATTGTAGAAGAGTTTCCGTCCCTTGGGCCATTTCCATTGGAAATTACAGTGGCCTCCATGCGGTCATAGAAATCGGACATAACCTTCGCAATACTCTCGTCATTGTCCGCTGGAAACATAATGTCGGCTACGATGTCGACATTGCCCTCGTGTATCCAAGAGAACGGACCCTCAACACCACGATTCAGGTGATCTATGTTGAGCCCGTCTATTCTGAGTCTGCTATGTTTTTTCCATGGTTCTGCTTCGCCAGTGGCTTCGATCCCGTTACTGTGCTGCGTTCCTGTGTAGCCGTGCATCTGACGTGGATGAATAGTGAACAGCGACTCATCAAAAGATCCGGACATGACATTGGCGGACAAGAAATCATAGAAGAGCCATTGCCTCCGTAATTGGGGCAGCTCACATGTGAAGATACTTACCGAAAATGGCCGGAAATTACGAGGTTGATGGACATTTACTAAGAGATCCTCCATCTTAAAGGAATTTATTTCAAAGTCGCCCGGATTGTGCTCGTGCTTATAGATCCTAGGATCAACATACTCTCCAGTAGAACGAACATTTGTCCTGTCAATAACACCTCGAACACCTTTAACTTCAACATCGCGTAGTAGTCCTTTGCTATTGAACCACTTCGTAAAAGACAGCGTGACATTGACAGTGTCGATTGAAAGGTCGAATTGAGTGTAATTCGTGTCTTCTGGTTCTTCTTTATCGGCAGATATTCCAGGAACAGGAACGTTGCCTAATTCCTTCGCCTTGTCCGATGATGATGCTGCTGCTGCTGCGGCAGCCGCTGTTGACTGAGATCCTTTGCTCACTCTTCCAGTTCCCTGACCGGGACGCCGAGAAACGAAAACATTTTTGAAGGTAATAACACCATCACCCCATTTGGGAACAATAGCGGACTCAAAGACCACCTTTGCCCCTGAGGACTTCGTCAGGTAATTACCTACCCAGCGGGCCAGGGTTTCCTGAGCGAAAACTGTGTTAACCGCAAATATAGCGAGCGAAAAAAAGGTTGTAGTACCCAGGATAATCCATAAGACGTGGCCTACTAAGACCCAAGAAAAGAATGCCCCAATATCGTCTGCGTTGAATGGTCGTGCGCTTCGAATTGAAAACCATTTGAACCGGACCTTGAGTCGCGACCAGAAACCCGTCGCAGCCGCGAGGAGTTCCTCTTTACTCGGTCGGTGGATGATTGGTAGGTGTGGTAGGCGGTCCATCAGATGCTTGTTAGTCGTTAAGGAAGTAGCGCCCTGATGGGGCATCGGTCTGTCCGGTATTTGCGGTGGATCTTGTAGGGTCGATTTCCCAGGCTCAATGTTGGTGTGAGATACATCTTTACGATCAGACAATGAAGAGCTCTTATGTCTGCTCCCAAGCAGAACACTCCGGAATCCGGTCTTAAGATCTGACCGCCGCCTGGACCTATGGTGTAAACGCAGGTGGTTGGAAAGCTTTGATTGGTTTAAAGCTTCACTGTCTACACTGAAGACCTTGCCAAATACCCGGGCATAACCTGATTTTTTGGAACGGTCTGCCGGAAAGTGTGTGCGTACTGTGAGGGTATAGGAGGTATTGGAGCCAAGCCTTGGACCAAAGGTAGAGGTAGTTTTTGCGGAGAGATTTGCGGACGAGTTAAAGTTTCTGTAGGGGGGGCACCATAGGTTAAGATCATTATGTGAACTATTTACGGTGTTCCTGAAAATGGGGTGTAGTCGAGCTGTGAAACTGAACGGCGAAGCATTCCATGTTCCCGGGAGACTGGCGCACAATCTGCGTCCCAGACTACCGTTCATTCTCTGTGTTCTTCTTGTAGGTGGAAGACCTCGTAACCATCTTTGGTACACGTAACCTGTCCGGTAGTGGTAGTGGTAGGGTTCAGTTAGCAGTGTGATAGAATGTTGAGCCGCTCGTGTGCTCAGTCTTGAAATGACGTGAAGGAGGATTTCCAGGTCTCCGTTCAGCCAAGAGAAGAAAGAAAGCACGGGCCACATCCGCACAATCGTTCATTGGGATTCGGGAACACACGACGCCGCACAAAGTGCATCCTGGCATCCAGCGAATTCCACATTCAAGCCAACACCACGATGCCCGCGCCGACAGCCTTGCTCCGGCGGCCCGAGGAGCTTTCTGAAGCTGCTGCAATACCTTTACCTCAGCAGAGTGAGTGTGTCAAACAACAATGTTTTGTCCGCTAAGCTTACCTACTGATCAGATGACGATGACGAGCTACTAGTCGACGCGACTAGTACCGCTCTGTCTGAGGTTACACCACAGTCAATGCAGAGAGAGGACACAGAAATGCGTATAGACGAAGAAGGGCGCCCAAGCTTTCCCCCAGCAAAGAATGTCGAGCGAGCCCACCGAAGCGAGACCCGAAAAGTTCTCATTCCCCCCCACCGTATGACGCCCCTGAAATCCGCATGGCCCAAAATCTACCCCCCTCTGGTCGAACACCTGAAATTGCAAGTACGAATGACTATCAAAGCTCGAGCAGTGGAGTTAAGGACGTCGAAGTATACTACGGATTCAGGCGCATTGCAGAAAGGCGAAGATTTTGTAAAAGCTTTTAGCCTGGGTTTTGATGTTGACGACTCTATCGCGCTGTTGCGGCTAGATGATCTATACATTGAAACATTTGAGATTAAGGACGTAAAAACTTTGAACGGAGAACATCTAGGGCGAGCGATTGGGCGCATTGCTGGAAAGGTACGTTTGGAGGTGCTCATTTTGGCAGTTGGAATACTGAAAAGCTCCAGGATGGGAAAACAAAGTTCGCCATCGAGAATGCAAGCCGTACACGGGTAGTATTGGCTGATCAGAAAATACATATTCTTGGTGGCTTTAAGAACATACACATCGCCCGAGAAGCGATCGTCAGTCTGATCCTGGGAAGCCCTCCCGTAAGTCCCAATGCCCGTCGCCCTCGCTGATTCAATGCTAACTGATCTCCGTTTGCAGGGCAAGGTGTACGGCAATCTCCGAACAGTTGCGTCGCGAATGAAGGAGCGTTTCTAGGTACCTTTTTTTACCTCTTGCATGGCTCTAGCGCGGCGTTATGGCTGGTTGGATTCCAGGTGGGTTGGGAATGTCTCAACAAAGTGACATACAAAAACTGCATTGTTGAGGAGTTGTAAAGGCTGAGTGATGCGTAAGACATGCACGGCAGGCATCCACAAAATGGATCACGGTATGAATAGAAGTGCTCAAAAAGCGAGCAATATAGAGCGCTGTGGTTCAATCAAAGACGCCTTATGAAAATGCTTTCTGGCTAAGGAAGAGATCAGTGCTAGTCCCTCTTCAAAGGATCGTAGATCTCCTCTATCCCATTCTTTGTCACAACCAGTATTTGCAACCCATCACCAACCTCGATGTGTCTCTCCACCGCACTTGTGAAGGCATCTCTCACAAGCTGCTCAACCTCTTGTCTCGAGAGAGGCTCCGCCTTCCGTGCCTCTAATGCATGCCCTTCACCGCTCCCTGGGATGTATTGGTTCTTGAAGTTCACTTGGTTGTCCAAAAATGGCATTATCAGACTCGCTGCAGCACCTGCTGCCCTGCACTGCTCCCGCTCGTATGAACCCACCGGATCGTAACTGTAAAGTGCACCTTTCCCCTCCTCATCCAGCCCTCCTAGAATAGCATGGACGTAATACGGGAAGAATCGCTTTTGATATAGAATGGTGGATAATCTCTGTGCACACGCGATGACCGACATTTTCTTGCCATGGTGATACTTGTACATTTTAACGACGGCATCGAGGCGTTCCTTTAGAGCTTGCCCATCTGCTGCGAAGCCGACCACTGAGAGTACGATATGCGCACCTTCTCCTGCTTCATCGTCGCCGCCTATCTTAAAGACTTTGGGTGCGTATCGGGTGTTGATGCTGTATCCTGATGTTGATCGAGTGTCGCCGGCGAGAATGGCAAAATCGTTGCCGGTGATACCTAATGTAGACCCTCCGTTGTCTGCATATCTGTGAAAGTAAGCTTGAACGCTGCTAACAAAGTCATCACGTAGCTTACGGGTAGAAGCTGTGCTCTCTGTGGCCGGCAGTGGTCGCGGTTTGAGAGAAGGAGTAGCCAGGTCCGGAGACCATATCTGGATTGCGGCTTAACAGTGAAGCCATCAGGGGATTTGATGTGGAGGTTGAGTATGGCAGTCAATGTAGCTTGACTGTTTGCTTAGGTGAGATACCTTGGTGATGCGCAAGCTCAAGGGAACCTAGTGTGTATTATTAGTTTTAGCTGGGTTTCCATACGCCAAGCGTCAGCGGGTTTCCATTCGGCTATTCTACTAGACTCAGTCTCGAGCAACGGCTATCATGTTCACTCATTGCCATGTCTGGTCTGGTGGGCTATGGAAGTAGCGATGAGGAAGAATCTGGGTCAACAGAAGACTCAGCACTCAAGGTATGATCAAGCCTATCCGCTATAAAGTGCTTTCTATTGGACTTTACCTAGGTGCTTTGAGCCCACTTGTTCAAACGCTGTTGCTGACGGAACAGACCTAGACGTTGAAGCAAGATGGACACGAAGTTCCGATGCTCCCGCCACTTAGTAGTTTCTCACCCAACTTGTGCCTCTACTTGACTACTAACTAACATTGCTTAAGAAGTGTCTCTGGTATCAAATAATCCTCTGGGTCACGGATCTTCTGTTCCCCAGGTCCATGCTTCGAACGGCAATTTGGTTGGACCATTGGGCCCTCCAACAAGCGTGGCATCGGTGAATGATATTGATTCTGCTCCACAATCGCCCTACTCCGCCTATAGCACCTCAGTCCGGGATCTCACGCTTCCCCAAATCCCCAATATGAGTATACCACCGTCGCCGCCTGGATCTCCACCCCCTGGAATGGAAAAGAAGTTTGAGCACTTCCTAGAGCTTAAGCGGCAAGGTGTTCATTTCAATGAAAAGTTAGCCAGATCTTCGGCACTTAAGAACCCTAGCCTACTCCAGAAGCTAACGGCTTCCGCGGGTGTGGATGAGCATGACCAATACAGTACAACGCTACCGAGGGAGATCTGGGATCCTACAGGGTTTCCTTCTTGGGCTTATAAGGAGGAGTTGGCGAAAAGCCAACAAGAACTCACGAAAAAGAATGAAGAAGATAAATCACGTCTACAACGTGAGAGCGTTAGTTTCGTCTCTGCGACTCGCACTGAGCCGCTGAGCAGAAGTGGGACGCCAGGATCTGTTGGTGTGGCCAAAGGATTCAGGGGCAGCGCGGCGGAGAGGGTCATGGCTGGCCTGGATCGCGAAAGCACAAGGTCGCCTCAAGTTTCGAATATGCGGAACAGTTTGGATCGTCGAGGCGGACGGACTGATGGCGCCCTGCAGGAAACGAGTGTAAGGTCTCCCAAGCGGAAGCGTTCGAGATCCAGGTAAACTTCCAGTAACAATCCATAAACAAAAATCACATACCCAGAAACGCCAAGTGTATTTTGGCGCTTAGCACAAAATCCACTAAGCTACATTTGTGAACCGCGTAGACCACAGCTCGAGCTTCAAAACTCATCATCAGCTCAAGAACTTAGACCAGCTTATTGAAGGAACATTCTATCACATTGCGTCCTTCAAACCTTTCGTAGAAGCACAACTATCCCGCTAATCGTTAATCCTATAACCTCCGCCATGAACCATCTTCCGCAGGCCTGGGGCCGGGTATGTCACATACACTACATAGGAAAGAGCCCAAGCTGATCCTCTGGATAAATACATAGCCACGGGATGATGTCTATGGAGCTTACGATCCGTCATATCTACACTCAACCGGTCCTAAAAACCACACACAATCGCCAATAGTAACGGGGACATCAGTCGTTGCTGTCAAGTTCAAGGATGGGGTAGTAATCGCCGCAGATAACCTAGGTTGGCTCGCTCTGCTGCATTATGGATACTCGTGTCTGCTGACTTGAAACTTCACTGTAGCTTCCTATGGTTCCCTTGCACGCTTCACAGACGTGAAGCGCCTACGTCCTTTTAACTCCAAAATCATCATCGGTATTGGTGGCGATGTCTCAGACATGCAATATCTCGACAGACATCTTACCTCTCTCGATATCGAAGGGAACTACGGCTCTAATGGCCACGATCTAAACGCCAAAAATCTACACACCTACCTCTCCAAGGTCATGTACAAGCGCCGCACGGATATAAATCCTTTATGGAACCAAATACTGGTCGCTGGACTTGATGGAGATGACAAGCCTTTCCTAAGCTCGGTTGACCTGTTAGGCACGACATTTTCATCGCCAACATTAGCAACCGGCTTTGGGGCGCATCTGGCCCAACCGCTACTGAGGAAGCTGGTGGAGGATGAGGCCGCGGTTCAATCTATATCTAGAGAACAGGCTGTGGCTGCGGTGAAGGAGTGCATGAAGGTGCTTTTCTACAGAGACGCGAGGAGTTTGGACAAGTATTCCATGGCTGTGGTTACAAAGGAGGGAGGAGTGGACCTGAAAGAAGATGAACAGTTGGAAAATCAGAGCTGGGCGTTTGCGGAGACTATCAAGGGATATGGTACTCAGGTAGTTTAATTTCACGACACGATATTCGAAATATCGAGGAGTCGTCATTGGAGCGATACGTCTTGCAGATTCATTCACCCATGTGCTGCACTGGTGATGGAAAAGGCTGGCTCATAATATATTCCAAAGTTTCCTACTCAACCCCAGGCTAAACTCCTCTACAATTTCGGCCTACTCTTGACATGTTCAACTTTATTTATACAAGTCCCAATACCCTCCAATCCAACCTCGACGATATCGCCATCCTTGAGCCACAGCTGGGGGCTTCTCCCCATCCCAACTCCTTGCGGCGTCCCCGTAAATATCAAATCTCCAGGCATAAGTGTCGTTCCCTGCGACAAGAACGCAATCGTCTTCGCAACCCCGAAAATCAGATCTTTTGTCGAAGAATCCTGAACAGTCTTCCCATTCAGCTTTGTCCATATTCTTAGTGTTTGTGGATCTTTGATGATGCTTGACGATACGATCCCAGGTCCAAAGGGAGCCCACCCATCAAAACCTTTACCTATTGACCACTGGCCGCCACCGCGTTTGATTTGCCATTCTCGGTGCGAAACGTCGTCGCCAACAGCATAGCCCATTACGTAGTCGAGAGCTTTGGACTCGGACATGTCTCGCGCCTCTTTGCCGATTACTGCAATGAGCTCACATTCGTAATCTAGACCCTCGACTTCCTGGGCCATGGCTGGCACAGGGATATTGTCAAAGGGACCGCCCAGGGACGTGGCGGGCTTATAGAAGAGTATTGGGTATTTCGGCAGGGGCATGTTTGACTACGGTGGTGTTAGGCACGGTCTGAGATTGGTTAATGGAAACCTTGCGCACCTCTTTCGCATGCTGCTCATAGTTGAGCCCTAAGCACCTCACAGTCTTCACGTCTTCTCTTGCCAGCGGCGCTAGTAGCAGTCTCACGTCCTGCAGAGCTTAGTCGAGCTTCCTGACAAGCTATCCCATCCGCCTATCTGTCTCTTACCGCAACCTGCTCGGTTACATCATGCTGGCCAAATACATCTCCCTTGATAACGCGCGCCTGCCTGGTCTTTCCAATGTCACTCACGCCTGCCGGTAAGATAGCGTCGCCGTAATATGTCCGGCCATCTTTGGCAAGAAATCGGACCAGACGCTGGGAGCTGTTAACGGTTGCTAAGAGTTCTGAACTGAGGTATTGATGCAGAGACTCACAGAGAAGGCTGGCATTGCACAGTTGGGTACTGCTCTTCCTGTTTTTATCGATTATATAATGTCAATGCAATTGCAGTATGAGCAATCGGGAAAGTAGGTAGAAGTGGGGAGAGGATCATCATCCCCAGCATCGGAGTTAACGAACTGCCGGCGCTATTGCCGCTGGAGGACTCTCGCTAAGCTGTCCGTACTCGATCGTTTGCTTTGTTTACAGCAGCATGCAGAGTGAAGGTGTCAATATGAGGCTTTCAGGACTACAGAGAGACGTTTTGTCATTGTATAGACGATGTCTGAGAGCAGTGAGGCAGAAGCCCGTGGTAAGTGGTCATCAATTGGGGAATGGACTTTGTATTCAAAAAGTAACAATGAAAAGGATGCCCAGGAGAATTTCCGGAGATATGCCAGGTAAAGAGCATAGCCGAAGCCTATATTTCAATACTAACGCTTCAAATCAGAATTGAGTTCAAGGAGCATGTCACACTTGATAAAAAGGATTTCGCAGCAATCGAGTATCTCTTGCGGAAAGGTCAAAGACAACTGGAGATGTACTCGTCACCAGGCATTAGAAACATTTCACGTTGACGTTCAAGGTCGGCCCTTTAAAAAGACTTGTCTCGAGGATTAGAATATAAGGATAGCTAAGCAACGCTGTAACGCCGAGAATCGCCAACGCCAGCGCTCAAATACAGAAAGACACTACGGTACTACGGATCGGACCCAAACCCAGGAAGCTCCTCGTACCAATCCTTAGGACTACTCACAGGGAGGCATAACCCAAGCCTCCAGAAGTAATCCCGATGAGCAAAGAAAAGTTGCCAGATCCGAAATCGAGCTGGTACCGTTAAGAAGCCTTTGCTTTCGTTCCACCAGTCTTTAGCCTCTGCAATTGCTTTATCTCGCTCGATGCTATGCATAGGTACTCTGTTGTAAGAATCATCTGCACCGGCAATACATCGAGGGTCTTGATCGCCAACACAAGACTGGAGGTCTTCAATCTCCGATGGAAGCTCAGGTTTCGAGATGTATATCTCTCCGGCATGCATTCCATAACCCCATTCACTTAGTGGTAATAAAGGCACAGGATCATCGACGTGTGTTACCCGCCTGAACATTTTACTAGTGCTGTTCCCATGATCGCTAGAAAACCCCTTATCGATGTATTTCATGAGCGCTTGATTTCCAATTCTTGGCTCTCCGAAAGTCGTGACTTGTGGGTTCCAGCCCCGCGACTTGAAATCAAGGGAAGCCAACGCGGCAACAGCGCCTCCTAGGGAATGCCCTACCAACGTAAGCTGATACTCCGGGTGGTGCTTGATGAGCTCTTCGAGATGAGGAACGACATGGGGCCTAGTGTGCCTCCACGAGGTCATGAAGCCTAGGTGGACCGTGCAATTGGTACAATCGGATTTTTCAGGATCGATGGACCTCCGGAATGTCTGGCGAGGACCAGTTAATGAGCTGAACAGACCGTCGCTAGAAGATTTGTCGTTATCATCATCACCAGGGTATGGAATATATTCTTGGGGCACAGTTGACAGGTCGATAATGGTGTTGGCTACGGAATATGTCCCTCGAAAAGCGACGATGATGCGCGGGACTGATGGATAATGAGACAAAGCAATGTATCCGCAGCTGTCAGAAAGTAAGATCCCCGTGTTCCACGTCTACAGCAACAGCTGTCAGCGTCATGCTTGAGTGACTCACTCTCAAGGTGCTTACTGTAACCAATTCAAAATGCGGGAAGTCTTGACATCGACTCGCGCAGAGAAAAGGCTTCTGTATGCCAGTGCCTGTTGCGCCCACACAATAGGAGATATCCACAATACGCGATAGCTCCTCGAGGTCAGCGAAAAGCTCAACAGAGATGTTTCGATTTGCCTCCAAAAGACTTCCAGTCAAAGGAACCTGAAGAACAGGGTTTCCAAAGACATGAAGTGGGCCGGTACACACGAACAACAACACAAACTGAATAATCATATAGCGCATTGCGGCAACGTCGCTGATAGAGCTGTCGCATCAAAAAGGGTAGATTTTGATAATGTGAGTGTCAAAGTCGACGTCATGTGTCAAATCCTGGGGTCAGACCCCGCTACGAGTAAGCGCGTCCTGGCGTCTACGCAAATCTCGGCTAAGTGTGTCCTTCGCCCCGTCTCTTCTCCAACGCTACATGCATCCAGTAGAACCTCATGAGAGCGAGAACCGCGGAATGCACGAGTACTTCAGGCGTCGCAGAGTATCGCAGGTTTCTCAACAGAATCAGCAAGCAAGCTATCAAGGGTTTCTTTTAAATTACAATAAGAGAGCAAAGGAGTGTGGGGTCAATAGGCTTACCGGTATTCACACCGGACAACAGCAGTTCCTACAGGAACTTTTCCTTGTAACATTGGATAGTTGTTACGACCTGATGACTGATGGGCCACTTTCTGTTGTTAGGACAAGACTTTCCCATAGCTTCAATGACCATAGGTTATAGCATCATACAATTTCATTACGTTCGAGTGCAATTAAACGGACGCCTCGAATGAGTACCGTCACCTATCTCATTCATCTCGTAATAATATCATCCTCCAACTATATCTCCTACTACGTGGGATATCATATCACCAAGCACGAAGCTTTTCCAATTTCCAATTTTTCTACATCTGCTGCGAGTAGCCACACCCGTCTCGTTTACGAAACCAAGAATGCACCCTACCCACTCTTTCCGGAGATCTTGCCAGTGACCGTTCGTAGATGTTCTAGATTCACTAAACGGTTTGGACATGAATTCGAGTACGTCTAAAAGCAGGAATGCAAAAAAACCAACCCAACTACCCTAGAGATGCCTTGGAAACCCACGCCAGCGAAGTGCAAACGACCACCACCTATGCAGAACCCACCGCGTGCGCAAAAACCTTCGCCGCAAGCTGGCCAAGTAGTTTCGACTTGTCCCCCTGAGGCAGCTCTTGAAAGACCGAGTAGACGCTCTTCCCTCTTGCATCCCTCACAGCACCCAGTCTATTTCCCGCAACCGCTCCTGCCAGCGCACCTGGGAAATTGGCCATGATGAATCCCATTGCGCCTCCGCTCAGTCCACCAACAAGACTCCAGAATTTGCTTGTCGGCCTCGCTTCCCTCCCCTCAGCCATGCCCTCTTCTCGCAACATCTCTTCAAACACGGACCCAAACTGCTCGTTGCTTTTTTCATCTGGGTTGATGTCATTCCTGGACCCGAACCCGAAGGCCGACCAGGGGAATCCTCCACCACCAGAACCGGCTTGCGGGCGAGGGATTTCTTCCTCTGGGTCCGAATCCGAGGCTGATGTACCGGGGAAGCCATGGTAGGTTCGTGCGGCGTCGTAGTCACGACGACGAGAAGGGTCTGAGAGGGTGAAGTAGGCATCGTTGATTTTCTGGAATATCTTTGTTCGGGCGGGGCGTTCTGGGGAGTCGGAGGGGACGCGGTCGGGATGAGACTTTAGGGCTTGTCTTGCGCATGTCAGTGTTTCAATCTATTAAGGGCGTAGGGTAGCACAGTACTTCTTGTACGCATCGCGAATCTGCTTTTGTGTCGCGCTTGGGGATATGTCAAGAATTTTATCTATTCCTATCAGGCTGGCAGGAATGAGGTAACGTAGAGCGAAGCATACAATAATCAGTTGGTGCGTCTAGAAACTCTGTATCAGAACATTTCTCTGCAAGTGCCCTCGATCAGACCTTGCTTACCAGCCATCTTGCAGAACGACGCAGCTCAAGGGAGCAGGTTTAGAACGACGGCGAGTAATATAGGTGTGCAGATAGCTCAAGAGTAATTGCGCGCCGTAGTAGGCTTCGGTACTGAAGGTCTTTTAGGAAATGGTAGAGTTCAGGGTAGACGAGCGCGTTGGGTGTCACGAGTGAAGGGCCTTGAACATGAGACGGTGACGCACCGTCGCAGTTCAGCGGCCGACCCCAGAGCGGTAAAGCGTCATTTCTACTTATTCTAGCGTCTCGGCAAGCCTTGCGAATCAAAGCTTTGCATAAGACAAGCTTCCCTTCAGCCCCGGCCCAACCTCTTGAGGGCGGTGAGTGGAGCTCCTTCTTGCCAATCGTTCAAAACCACGACATCCGCCATCAAGCTATTCTCTGTCTCAATACCACTATTGGGCACCTACACCAAGTCACCAGAGGGTAATCCGTCGAGACTGAAACAATGGCCTGGTTTTCTGGACCTGGACGCCAATCTCCTACTCGATCTCACTACTCAACATCCCGCCATTCGTCAACATCACACTACAAACGACGCCCACGCGATGGCTATATCCAGAAGATGGTATATGAGATCAAGCGCATCATTCGTGATTTCTATCACTACGCCCGAAAACACCCCATGAAGGTCTTCATGCTGGTAGTCATGCCTCTTGTTACGGGCGGGGCCCTTGCCAACGTACTGAAGCAATTTGGCATTCGGCTGCCGGCTGGTCTTTCAAGTGTTATGGGTGGGCGAGGAGGGTTTGGAGGCTCCAGCTTCGGTGGTCGCAGTGATCATGGTGGTGGAGGCGGCGGCGTCCAAAGTCTGATGAAGATGGCGCAGATGTTTATCTAAGGTGATAGACGCTCTTTGCGATAGTATTGGGGAAATGTACGTCAGATAAAGTAAGATTCAGCTTCCCTTTGTTTGAGTGCCTATTGGAAGCCTGGTGCTGACCGGATGTACTTGTAGAAAATGGACAGTTCGATGAACTATATAGTAATACTTTCCATACGCGCGGATCTTGACATATAACTTGTTTGACAGGATATCCCCATAAAATGTAAACGGTGGAATGGTTTGTATGACATGAATAGAATTGTGGGCATTAGTCTCGTGCCTCAGACATGGGATGACCCACGCCGGTGTATTGATATTTATCCAATTCTGTCGCGAGGGTTATTTTGTTGTCAATGGTACGGTAGTTGGGTTTCGAATCGATCTGCTACGTAGTATCAGCTTCAACTCAGTCAACAGCTAACGCAGGCTGACTTGAACCTCGATGGCACTTTGTTAAAAGCGTATTCATGTAGTCTGTATCAAAGCAGTGTTTGTACAGGAGATAAATAATGTTTGAAAAGAAACGAATATATATTAACATTCAATGCGCCTTCCCATTCCGCTTCCCACGTTTCCGTGCTATACCATGCTTTGCATCGGCAATAACGTCTCCACTCTCCTCGGCGCTTGTCGAATCATCCTCCAATTCGCCGTCCTCGAGATGGGAGGTACCCCCTGATACCCGACTTTTAATACTGAAGTAGATCCAAGTAGGCAGACGGAAAAGCACGGTATCTCGAAACGTAGGCCTTGATACTTCGTTGGGATCCAAAAGGTATTCACCCTTTACCCCATCCTCATTCTCCTGCTCCAAAAACACGTTTCCTACCGAGTCCACAACCAAGGTCTTGCCGTTCTCCGCCTGGACTCTTTTCTTTGAGCCTTGTGGGCCAGCTTCAGATTCCGAATCAAGTGGTGTACTTGTGCCACTCCGGCGTACGCCACGGGCGTTTTTGGTGTCCTTCTCTTTCTTACTCTCTCTTTCTTGCAAGCGCTTCTGCCTTCGGTTAAGCACAGGCGCTGTATCTTCTTGGCCGGCAGCGGCAGGTGGTGCCGCACCAACTGTGTCGATACCAGGGATCCCTCGAATACCCGAATCGTCACCCCAAGCCGCTCGTCTCGCGTGTCGAATGTACCGCTCGACGAATTCTCTTTGCCTCATCCAGCTTACGTACATTGCACCATAATGGGCCAAGCCTCCAAATAGTACAAACAGACCAATGAGCACGGTCCCAAGGCCCGGACGGAATCGTGCATAGTAGTAGCCGGTGCCCTTCCATCTAGGGAAGCCATTGTTCAAAAAATGGTCGTATCTTTCCCGCCCTGGTCCCTTCAATATAGTGGTAATCACCGCAAGTCGCGCAAACCGGTCGCTGGCCTTCTTAACCGCGTCATGAATCTCCGATTCTGATGGAGGCTTGCTAATATGGACACCAGGCTTCTTGTTCCGTGGATCCGGCTTGGATTTTGAGGTTGGCTTCGCCCTCGATGCAACAAAGGATTGCTTGGCTTTGTCAGGATGCATCAGACGGGACTGCTTCCTGTAGGCTTTGGCGATATCATCTTGTGATGCGCTGGGCTTCACACCCAAGAAATCTGATTGAAGGTAACTTTCAGTCCACTTGAGTTCAAAGTCTAGTTCGAATATATCTACGTACCGTAGAATGTTACATCGGGGCCTTCCGAAGCCTCCAGTTCGTCCCGTAGACGAAAGATCTCATGGTCTGTGGAGAGATATAATTAGGAAAAGCTGCGAATGTCCCCACATATATCGACTTCGCTCACCGTCTTTCCCCCAGCCAGCTACCAGGGCTAATAAAGCTCCCCAAACCAACAATGAAAAGAGTGAGATTTTCATGATAAAAGAGTAAGGCCAATATTAATTTGAGGACCTCTTGTGTTGAAGTAAGGTACCGGAAGCTAGTTTTCTTATGTAAGAACTGCCCTAAGACGTAAACGTGGCCCAATCGGGAAGTCTGCAGGGGAGTGCGGACTGTGCGGTGAGAGGGCCTTTGGGCACGGAGGGTAGGAAAGCCCACAGTCAAAAAGCAAAAGCCTGCTTGGTTGGTTGTTGCCAAAAGTTCCTTAAGTAACCCTTCCGCTCCTCTTTGTCTTCCTAGGCGGGTGGACTCAGCTGCCTGGCACTTGACAACAATGTGTTGGGGGCCGCAGTTGAACAACCTTAATGGTGCGTCTCGTTCCAAGTCATCAATTCCGGACAGGACCGTGAAATAAAGAACGAATAGTCAAATAATTCCCCATTTTCAACCGCCTGCACGCGACCACTTTACGTCTCTCTAAAGGCCGTTCTACTCTTAAGGTTCAAACAGTGTGTAGGTGGTCTCAGCCTTCAATGCTTCTATGCAGACGAAATGGGCCCATATTAAAAGTATCCCAAATCTAACGGACTGCAGCTTCCTTACCATCCGTTTCATACCTTACACCCTCGTGCTCCGAGGACTTCAGACCATTTGACATTCAGCAATGGCACGCATTCAGATCCCCCTCGAGGCTTTGACGTCCCGTCTAAATCTCGGATCCCGTTTTGACAGCGTACGTTCTCAGTCAATCGGAACCAGATTTGCCAATCTAAAACCTATCTCCGAATTTCTCGATCTCAAACGTCTTTCCAAGCCCACCACTTTCGGGGAGATGCAAAGCAGAGTCAATTACAACCTGGGCTACTTTTCAAGCAATTACGCTGCCGTTGCAATAATGCTGGGGATCTACAGTCTACTTACAAATCTCACCCTACTATTCGACATCATTTTTGTTGGCCTTGGATTGTTCGGAATCAAGAAATTGGGCGGTCGTGATCTTGAGCTTGGCTTTATGCGTGCAACAACGTCGCAGCTCTACACTGGTTTACTGGTAATCGCCGTACCCCTGTTCATATGGGCGTCGCCTATCTCGACTGCACTTTGGCTGGTCGGAGCCACTGGCGTAAGCATACTAGGCCATGCGTCGTTCATGGACAAACCGATCGATACAGCTTTTTCCGAGGAGGCGGTCTAGGTGGTCGGCCGCGAACTCCAAAAGATATGCCCTCATGGGGAAGACCATCAGGGGCTCGGGAGGGAAAGAGGAGGAAAGGAGACGCAAGGCGAAGTCGGCAGTGGGAGGCAGATCGTCGCGTTGAAGAAATAGACAGTGACGACGACGACGATAACGGGCAAGGCGTTGGTTTACATGGTACATACCCTGGTGATGAATTACATTTCACTGGCGCAGATTTGGGACTCGGGATTCGAAACCGACAACGACGTGATCATAATTATAGTTACAGCTCCAGATCTTCAGAAGAGGAAAATGACTCGGAAGGAGTATCCGGGGGTACAATGCAATTGGCTTTGAGAGATAAGGAAGAAATGCTCGTGCAGAGAGCTCTGGAACGTATACGTCGTGCGCAGATGCTTGGCAGGACCAATGTCAAGTTAACCCAACCAGAGATCGATGCCCTAGAGCGAAAAAGGCGGAAAGAACAAGCGAAGTCTAGAGACGCAAAGACAAATTCGAAGGATGTGGAACGACGTCGAAGTACTGGATATTTCGGTAATACAATCAAGAACGACAAGCTAGGGAAGAGGGGCTCGAAGGACCTCATCCCAGGATATAGTAAGAGTGGCTCGTCCAGCCCTGCTCGCGCGACACCTCCGGGAATGATTGTACCTGGCTCAGATGGCATTCCGTCCTATGCGCCGTTTGGCTATTATCCATCTTCTGGCTCCGCGCCACAGGGAAGATCATCACGTTCTGGGTCACGATCTACAAGCTCTCATAATCTACAGCAGCTAAGTCCTCCTTTGCCACCAAACCAAGCACACACTCAGCAAAGGCGGTATGTCTCCGTACCAGAACCCTCGCAACCACCGCCATCGTCTCGTTCGCCACCTTTGCCGCGGCGTCTACCGGATGATCCCAATTGGATTCCCCGGCCCCGTTCAGCTTCTTCCAGTCAGCCCTACTCTAACGAGCCTTTCCAGTACCAAACGCATTCTCCTCCACTTCCACAGATGCCCGTGCAATACAGCCAAGGCCGAAGAAATGTGTCAGGACCGCCAGAAGTTCAGTACTCCAGTGTACGAAGAGTACCCCCTATAGCACGGCCTTATGCTGCTTCGTCTGATCCCTCAATTCTTCGACGAGAGTACATAGACGAAGCCCCTGATGAGGCTAATCCCAGCGAAGATGATTCCGATTACGACGATGATGCGGAAAACTCTAGCGTACGGGTTGATGTTGTTCCCTATGGAGTAGGCTATGGAGTTAACACGGGTCCTGAGCTTTCTGCAAGGCGACGGCAGAGGAGAAGTCTGCGATGAGCGCCTTCGAAGCTTCGGGTGTACTGGTGGCAATGACAAAGGTGTTGGAGGAAAACAACGTGGATTCTGGATCGGGATATTCATTGGTCCTTGCGGCAGTTGTCCGTCACTTTGGGCTTGAGAAATGACCGATACACTATTCGTTCTCTAGAAACGCCTATATCATTGACGTTGTTGCTCAAGCACATTCTGTTTAATCTTTTCCTGCATGGCTTGGCCGACCCCAATACACTGCAGCTATCTTTGCACGCTACCATATGTCTTCCTGATATGGTCATGCATATCTGCTACGAAGGTCCCAGGACAGCCAGTGAAGTCCTCACTCAGTCCCATCTCTTTCAGCTCCTGCATTCTTGCTTCCTTTTCCGACAACAAAAGTCTTTCGCTGGCCACATAGTCCGCAGAAACTATATGTAAAGGAGTCTCCAACAAGAGCAGCAAGAGAATGACGACAAGGCCTGTCCGGTCTTTCCCTTGGGTACAATGGATCATGACAGGATATTCCCTCGAATCGGCCAGCACTTGGAAGACCTGACGAATCTCGGACTTGCTGTGGTCGAGGGAGTCTTTGCCAAGTCCGATGAGTCCCTGAGACTGCATGACTTCTCGGCCTAGGATGCTGATAGCTTCGGTCCTGTAGCCGAGGGTTATGAGACTTATTAACTTTCTAGTAGATGGTTAGAAAAAATGTCCGAATGGGAAAACCAACGGAACAGACGTCAAGCTGGACCATCTAAGCTTCCACAAGAGTGCCCGCTCGTACGCACTACCATTGAGATTGATCTCGTGATACCGTATCTGGGAGATCTTTAGCGGTTCAGCCGCCGCGCTATTCGATCGGGGTGCTGCTGCCGAACTTGCAACAAGGTCATTGCGCTTCTTGGCTTGATTAACGTGCTCAGTTCTATGAGGAGGCTTAGGAAACGTAGCATTATAGAAGGGATATTAGGGGGTTATAGACTTAGATCTCAAGTCAATCACAGTAGCGATATGGAACCTTTCAACCAAAGCTCTCCTATCTTGAGAAACTGCATCGTCGGGCTACATCCGTAAGTCAGCATCGTTCAAGGCATGAGGATGCGCTTCGACGTACCCTTGCACTTCTGAAAACTTGCCCTTCTCGTAAGGCGCTACGAAGACTCAGCCCAAGCTTTACACGATTGCTAGCTTAGGGGCAATTGGAGGAGTCACTCACGTTGAGCCTTGAAGACGATTCACAGTCTGTCCAACATCACGGAAGTTTAAGATGGAGGGGAAGGGGCTCTCAGGAACGATTTCACTGTCGAGCATCGTAGGTTTCTGAGCCATACTACTTCTGTGCGCATCAGAGCATGCAAATTTCTGTCATAGCAGATAGATATAACGAGTTAGTGTTATCGGTCATTTGCAGTGTTGTCACGGTGATTCTAGCGAACACTCCACAGCTTAACACCAAATCAGGTCCAATCTGGATAGATGGTAAACGGTAGAGCCTTAATTTACCTAAGGTAGATACATAGTCCAGGCCTGTGTCCCTTGTACGGTAGGTAGTTTGCTAAGGTACCCAGAGATACGTGAAATGTAGTTGAGCCAAGCCTTGGGCGTCCAAGAAAGGGGAGTACTGTAGCCTCATACGTCATCGGTACAGTCCAGTTGACATCCCCTCCCAGCTTGTAGTGTCGACTAGCCCCCATGCTGTCATAAGTCAAGCAGTAGTAAACATCTCTTTACATCCCATTATCCAACATTACCTTCTCCATCCTTCAGGCCAGATATAGCTTGTTATTTCATGGGGCCATAGGCAACTGGTGCTGCCATAAGATCCAACCCATCCAAGAACCAATCGAGACGCTTTCGGCGATATGGCCGGCACGAAGTCGCAGAAGCTTGAGGATCAAGGTGAGCACACTTCATAAGATTCATGCCGGAGTATGTGTCGCGCTAAGACGAACAAGCTGCGAATGCTGCTCTGTATGACACAAAGGGAGATAGAGGAAACAAACATCGAAGCAATTACCCTTTGGATGAGGAGAATAAGTTATCCTCAGCAGGTAAGGACTTGACAATCCTCACGACAAGATATCCTCCACCTTACAATTTCAACTGTATAGGAGCTGCTGCTTCACTAAAGCATGCCGATCCGCGCGACCTTCCGTCTTTCCCTTCTGCAGGGTTCACCAACAAAGATGCCTGGGCAGGAGCGGCCGCAAACCTGGCAAACGCCAACCAAAAGCCCTTCGAATATTGGAAACCTGACCCTTCCGCATCTGCAAACAAGGCTGCACTGTTGGCAAAAGACTACAAAGCTGCCCCGCTTTGGCATCCAGAAATGAGCGCTGCCGGCTCCAAAGCCGCGCTCCTTGCTGCCAAGGATGGAGGGCACGTCAATATATGGAGGCCCGAACCGACCGATGCCAGTAATTCCGCGGCCGGGCAGGCTATGCGCATGAAAGAATTAAGCCCTCAAGTATACCAAGGCGTTACTACTGATGAGAGCAAGAGGGCATTACTTGCCGCGACCGGTGCTATGTCTGGCAGTAGAAGGCGCGCTGGGTCTATGCCTGTGGCTAATCCGGCGTATCCAGACTCGGCGAACTCTGCAGTAAATGCTCTCAGTGCCGCGACTTTTGCCAACAAACCTTCAAACAGGACTACCCAACCACGCAGTGAAGCGCTAAGTGCAATAGACGCAGGTCGGATCCATAATGCAGCGGTGACCAATCTGTCCCGCGAAATGTATACCTCACATCCACCCGTCGCACCAGAGGTCGAAGAGAAGAACAGACAAGCTGGCCTCCGAGCTGCGGCAATTTCAATGGCGAAGCAAATGTACGACGTGCAACAAAAAGCAATAGATGCAGCTTCCGCGGATCTAGAAAGCGCCGAAAGCCGCTATGCTGCCACCAGTGTGCATAATCGCCAGGCTTCGACTACAACGTCAGCGACGGCGCAACAATCCGCCCCTCAGTACGTCAAGCTACAAGAAGCCGCACAGAAGTTGGCAGCAGAGCGTCTTGCCAAGCTTCACGATGAACACGCCGCGTACAGAAATTATTATGGCGCTGCTGCCCCACCGCAGTCTAGGTTATCGATACGTGGACGGACTCGAAGGCGAGCTTCCAGCGACGGGCAAATCGACGAGTCCGACGCCGCGCGTTCAAGACAAATACGATCTGAGATGTCTCTGTTTAGCGACAAGCTAGCACAGGTCGATGCAACGAAGCGGCAAAAGGACAGAGATTCGTTAATGGCGGCTGCGCAGCGCAACGTCAAAGCCAGTATGCATGGTATGGATGAAAAGGTTTTCAATGAGACTGGCAAAGCCTCACCGGCAATGATGGAGGAGTGGGAGGCCAAAGCGAGCGCTCGTGCGAAAGCCGATAGTGAAGCACGGATGGTTAATCATGGAAGGGTCAATATTGGTGGTGGAAAGTATCTCGATCAATCTGAAATCAATGCTATTGCCGCGCAACGAGTTCAACCGACACTAGATGAAATCTCCGCGAAGGCAGAGAAGCAGCGAGCCCGAGACGAGCAAATCAGACAAGAACAATTAGAAAGGGAGCGGATTGCGGCGGACAAGGCTCAAGATCAAAAGGAGCGTAATCTAAGGACCAAGGAGGAGTGGAAGAAATTTCGAGGTATGTTGCCATCCTCGTCTTAAAATATAATAGCCATGCTAATTGTTGCTAGAGGAAGAAAAGCAAGAGGCAAAAGCCAAAAAGGAAGAGGAAAAGGCGAAGAAAGCAGAAGAAAAGCGCCTTCGGGAAGAGAAGCGCAGGGCGAAGGAGACCCCTGTGGCCTCGGCAGCTGTCGTTCAAACGATGGAAGAAAGGCCGACGACCGCAACGGAGCCTCCAGTCCTCGACCCAATACCTACGGTTGAGCCATTGTCCGCAGAAGAACCAGATATTGTATCGCTGTCCGAAGAACCATCTCCAGTTGAGCCAAGTGCAATCTCATCAGAACAATTCAGGGGGAAAATTACTCCACCGGTGACAGATCCGGACCATGCCAAACTGGTCGCCGCCCGTGTACTGTCAGCACCTGCTGTTAATGACGACCCCCCACCGGTGTCAGACACCACCTCATCTGGAACGCTTGACCAGGCCGTCGCTGTTCCGCTGCCTCCGGACGAGCCTTCGACTGGGGCTGCGCCAGAATACCAATCCGAGCCATCCACAACAACGAAAGCCATAACCCTCACCAAACCACCCAAGCACACCGAGCCCATGACATCCAAAACTACCCCGGCCCCAACCACACAAACCACCATCACCGGCCCCTCCTCCACGTCAAAGGAGCCGAAAGGCGAATCCAAAGTTTCGTCCTGGCTCAAATCAAAATTCTCTTCCTCTCGCAGCACTAAACCCGCCAAGACCCCGGAAACCAAAGAGGTAGCCCCCGAAAGGAGCACCAAAGAAAAATCATTCGTAGGCGGTTCTAACCTGACCGCCACAAACACAGTGAACAATAGCAGTCTCGATCCCCCCGCAACCTCGTCAGCCCGCGAAGGCGCAACGGCTAGCCACCAGCCCGCCGCCGTGCTTCCCGGCCCCGGGAAGTATGACGACGACGACGAACTCTACGCGGCATCCGAACCCCACAGCCACTCCCGACACCGCGACCGCTCCTCCTCGCCCTCCATCAGCAGCGTGTCGAGCGACGAAGACACGCGAGGCCGCTCGACCATGCGGCGGCAGGAGACGGAGAGTAGTCACGAGGAGGAGTTTGAGGAGGCTCTGGATCATTTCGACGAGGAGGGGTTGGCGCCGCCGCCGGCTGTGTTGGGGGAGGCGGGGCGCGTGGGCGGGAGTCCGGTGAGGGATTCGAAGTTTCAGGAGATTTTGTGAGGGGTGTGGGTTGTGGGGATGGTGGGGATTGGAGAGGGTTGGAGGGGGTTTCGTAGTTGTGGGAGCGAGAGGATTTTCGCTATGTACGTTTGGAGAAGGGTTGGCAAGGTAGGTAGTTCATCGTGGAGGTTTACGAAGGTCAAGATCAAGTGTGCGCTTCAATTTTTTGATGATACTTGCAGCAGGATTGACGTTTTACTATCCATGTTTCAAAAGCATATCAGATGACGGTCGAGACGACGACTTGAACTGTACGCTTCCAGCCAAGTGTGCTTGTAGATGAGATGAGACCAAAGATCATTTGAAAACTTTTCCCTTTTGCCTACATGTATTCATAACATGGTGTCTATTATACAATAAAGGGTCTTCATTATCATCTAGGGGATATATAGTCACCGTGCTTTCGGACTCCCCTTTGCTTCTGCTACTCTACTCTAGGTCTAAAATACCCTCTTGCTCCCGCAATGCTCGCTTTCTTCTATTATATTATTCCGCAACCCCTGCTTCCGTAATCCTCTAGAATGGACGATCGCTATGCACCCGTGGAAAACGCCCCATGCTATCTCGATGCTACGTTTCGTGTGGTTTTCACAGTGCGCGTGTTCATGGATCAGGAAATCAAAAGTTCTGCGCTGCAACAATAGGTCTAGACGCGCCGTCGCCGTAGTATACGCCATTCACGGCCGGTTCCGTGTATCCGGTACCGCCGTTGGCGTGGTATCTATCATTTGTGGGATATGATCTATCGTTGGGGACTGGGTGTTGTAGTCCATCGCCGTTGGCATAGCCGTTTGCGTAGCCGTTCTGTGGGGTCATTTCGTTACCTGCGCCATGTTTTGGGTTACCCAGCTCTCCTTGCTCGAGGTTGCCTTTGAGTTGCTTGTCTTTTGCGGCGGGGAATAGATCGATGGAGAAGCTTAGGACGTAGAAGGTGAAGACTAGGGAGATGATCCATTCTGTGACTGTTGTTAGTGCCGTAATTTTGATTATATGGGAGAACAGGGGATCTCATACCGAATACAGCACCGACGTTTTTCCTTCTTGTAAAGGTCATGGCAACGAATATGACCGCAAGGATTACTAGCAGGGCATGTGATATTAGTGGAATCCACGACTGCAGTATGGGACTTGGAGAGACCAACAGTCAACAATGATGAAAGCCAGTTTGATCCAAAAAGAAAGCCTTAGCACGCGGTGCTGACGATACTGGACGCCAAGTCGCTGATATTCTGCGCAGATGAAGATGGCGCTTATCACGTAGCCGGCTCTGATGTAGAGTCAGCAGCTGCGCCAATTATACGTTGCTGAGCGCCATACATGAACAATAGAAGAAATCCATCGTGGAGGCGGGGATGCCGTAGGGTGTCGAAGATTGAAAGTAAGATGAGTCCAGCAGTACCAGCGATGGCAAAGATGACTGAAAAGGTCAGTTCGGTCTCGACCTAATAAAGGTTGCGGCAACCGCTCACTGGAGAGTGCTGAAAGCGACTTATCCACAACACTGGTATTTCTTGCTAAGCGACCTGTATGCCGCAAATATCTTTCGGCTGCAAAAGACAGATCAAGGAAGATCGTGGTCACGCAGCAGCCGGCGATGAAAAGAGGCTTTAGTCCCTCTGCGCCAATGTCTGATATATAGCTAGATGTTCACTCAGCACCCGAAAACGGTGCGGACAAGGGTGAGGGTTCGTACGCGATCTTTTGATTTGCGTCCATTGAAGCGTAATGAGGATGGCCTTCAAGCTCCCACACAATGAGCATTGCGAGTAGCATACCTACGTTGGTTAGCCGATGGGGGCTCTTGTATCCTGCGACAACCATTGATGACGGACCAAGCCATGTGAAGGCGCTTACAAGCGGAAGAAGTCCGAAGACAAGATATTTAGCAGCCAACATGACGAGAGTGAAGCGAGTGCTATCCTGTTGATACTCTCCAGACGATTCAAGAGAATAAACCAGAAAGCCGGGGCAATTCGTTCTCGCTAGGTAAGGTATATTATTGCGCCTGCACCTCCTGACCAAAGGGCACCGACGACAGGTATAAGAGGAGAAAGTAACGACAGGATGAGCAGTTGAATGATGATAGGAAACGCGAGGCCCTTCTGGTGGTTGACATGCGCGGGAGATTCCAGTAGAGACGTGGTCACGTGAGAACCATCGAATTGAATCTTGGCCGGCAAACATGACGTCAGCAATCCCGGCTTCTCGGATGATTCGATACAAGGATCAGAAGCTAAGCGAGCTGCACTACGTAATGCGTAATGCGTAATGCGTAATGCGTACCTTAATGCGTAATCCAGCACGTGAGGCCATGCGATGCACAACGGAGGAGATGTCATGAGCGAATCTTGGCTAGAATATTCGTAGTATCACTATCACTTCAGGATCCCATCAGGATCCCATCAGGATCCCATCAGGTAGACCTACGCATGGCACCGTTGCCAGCGTTATTGCCACACGCTGTCCGCTGAAGTGTCCACAGATTGGCGCAGCCTGTCATCAACTGCTGAAGCCCGAAGATGCCGAGCCACCTCTCGCTCGACTGTTTGCGAAGCTTGACTACTCGGCTTTGCCTGGAGTCCGAAGAGGCACTGCCACACATCTTCTTTGTTGACCATTTCGCCGCCGCTGACACCTTTGCTGAACAGCTTCGACAGAGGGGCTTGCTGGAGTTCAAGCGAGTTGGCTGCTTCGATTTTGCTCTCGGTCATATTTGATCCGTTGACCTCTGGGACGTATTCATCCTTAGTCTGGCTGATGTGTGACATCCTGCGAGTCACGGAGATGTCATATATCGCTTTTTCCACCGTGTCTTGCACCAGATACATCCAAACTGTTGTCGGCAAGTGCTGACCAATTCGGTGGACCCTGGAAATCGCTTGCAGTTCGATTGCCGTGTTGATAAGAGGTTCGCATAAGAAAACATGGGTGGCATTCACAAGGTTCAGGCCCGAAGAGTGCGCTTTCGCGTGAAGGAAGAAGCACTCCATCTACAACCCCATTAGCCATACTGTGACCGCTTATACCTAGGCATGTGTACGCATACGCTAGGGTCGTTCTTAAACTTCTGGATCCCATCCTTTTTATCAATACTAGTGAATCCGATCTTGAACTGGGTAAAGGCTTTGGCCAGAATGTCTAGAAAGTCTCGGAATTGGGAGAACACGACCGACTTCGCGCCCGGGTCTGAAAGTTTCCGAGTCAGCATTGCCTTTTCTGGAATAGAATCATGGGCCATGGAATACGGTTGCAAAATATGTACTCCTGAGATACGTTGCAATTCTCATTCTTCGCATGTATTTTAGGAAGGATGGGCTGTGATAATTCACTCACCATTCTCTCGGATCCAAAATAAGTGACGAGCCAGTGTGTCGATTTTCGTACCAAATGACCCGTCCACATCAATATTCTTGATCTGATTCAACGTAGAACTCCGAATGCCGGAGTAAATTAATGTGCTTTCAGTTTGACGTTCTTCATCCGATCCTCGCTCTTTGGACTGGGTTTCTTCCTGCATGGTGAGCTCCTGCGGTTTGTAGCTGCCGCACATTATTAGCACGGGTTATCTGAGTAAATTGAACGGTGCAGAAAGCCTACGTTATTTGGTGGAAGTCATTCCTTGAAAGATGCTTTTTGCATGTAGGACAGTTCTTATACGTGCAATTCTTCCACCAGAGACGTATGCATTCCAAGCAGTAAGAATGACCGCAAGAGGTTAGAATTCCTGTTTCGAAATGCTGCTGACAGATCGTGCAAAGCCGCTGGGCATCAACATCAGCAGCCTCATCTCGGAGGTGGTCTAGGTAGCGCGCTCTTGACTTGAGTGTAGCAATCCGAAGGTGTATCTGTGTTTCAGCATCTTTCATGCCTGCCAAAGCCACATTCAGAGACTCCTCATCCAGGTCGTCCTCGTACGGTGCCACCGTGTCCGATATTTGCTGTAGTTGCCGATAGTACTCAAGTCGCAAATTCATGGTATCTCTGAATAGCTCGAGTTCCCGATCGAGGCTGTTGACAACTTTGATTTGATCGTTTGCTATGCCATGCAATTTATGCAGCGTTGCATCTACGATCGCCAGCTCTGCGCTTGCTCGAGTGCTTACTTTTTGCATTTGCCCTCGGAGATCGGTCTTCAGCTCACGTAACTGAGTGATAATGCCTCTCACGGAACCCAGACCTGGAGGTGGCTTTAGTGTGCGTCGAACCGAGAGCAACTTCTTCAGGAGCTCGGGAGAATGCCCTATCCCTTCTTTTACCTGGTCTAGAGCAAACTTGATCTCGTGCTCGACCCGAGTATTTGTTTGGCCGGTCAGGATATCATGGCGGTCTGCTATGATTGCGCGGAGAGCATCAACGTATACGTAAACTTCATCTTGTTGCTTTGTTGACGTTTCGTATTCATCTCCTTGCAAATCCGTTTCTTCTTCTTCGTCGACCAAAGGCAACAACAAGAGCTTTATCATCTTCCCCCTCCACTCATCAAGCTGAGCGGCTTGGCGATCGATTATAGCGAGCAAAGCGTCTAGCTTGGTCATGATATTGCGAGATTCAATACCACCTTGGCAGCTTAGCGGCACCATTTCCGGGATTTCAACGAAGGAGTGATTTTGAGCCTTTTCACTGATAAGACCCATAGATGTTAGTGCTTTGGTGCGGGTTTCCACTAGTAATTCTTTTCGGATGAGTTGCGCCTTTTCGTAGGCGCTCTCTTCGAGTTTTTGAAGCGTCTGAAACGCTTCGGAACCTTGTTCGGTGGCAGTTTCATCTGATTTTATTTGGTAGTACGCATTTGCCACAAAAAATGTGCACATGTGCTCGACCTCGAGAGCTGCACGCAATCGTTGCCGGAGAATTCCAATTTGGGCAGCTCTGGTAGCTTCTTCGTCTGGTTCTTGACTAGCTCGGGTTGCATTGGTGGCAGCTTTGGGGATTCCTAAGTCTGATTCCAGATGGTTCCTGCATTCATGTACGATCACCTTTGACTCTTCGAGCGTCTGTAGCCAGACTTGTAAAGCTTCTTCACTGCGCTTTGCATGCTCAAGAAGCTGACCCCGCCGAGCCTGAGACATCAGTAATGCTTTTTCGTCTACTCGACAGGCTGTATCGTTCTGCTCCCGCATCACTTCAAGTACTTCTCCAACAGTCCGCAAGGGACCTTTCCCTTGTCCAAGCGCTCGTCGGTTACGACCTCCTACCGAAGGATGTAGTACGGTCTGACGTAGTCTAGCCAGCCAGCTCCTCATCTTTTCAATCGTCTTTGTCGAACTAGGGTCCCAGGCCTCATCCAATGGGCGGCCATTGACGGTCAAGCCACAATCATCGCACATCTCTTGAAAAAGTGTTGAATAATGCTGTTCTTCGATCTGTGTGAACGGAATAGTGATTACGATACGCTTTTGAGATGGCAACTCTATATCATCTTTGATTGATTCCTTTGTGTGGCGTAGAGCAATTGTTCGAAAAATGTCCCTGAAAATATCTTTATGGAATTTTACAAGTCGGTCCCAGAGCTGCGGCTGACAGTACGGCCAACAACGAAGGAATATAAGTAGACCCAGGAGGTCTGTTGCGTCTTTCCTGAGAGGAGTCCCAGAGACGGCCCACGCATTTTGCCTTGGAATGAGTTGTGCGACCTTCGCGGCGTTGCTAATCCCACTTTCTATCATCTGAGCTTCATCTAGAACAACACGCCACCACGTAAGTTGAATCAGGGGTGAGAGCCTCCGCTGATACTTCTTGCCATGCCTGAGGTCACGATCGGGCGTGTGCCCGGAATGATGTATCTCACGCGCAAGGACATTGTAAGTCGTCAAAATAACATCTTGACTTAGGAATTGCGTCAGGAGCTGCTCATTATCACTTTTTCCTGCCTCCATCCGTAGACCTTCATAAATCATAACTTGAAGATGGGGCGCTAGCGTCTGAAGCTCACTTTTCCACTGCTGTATAATCGAGGGGGGTGTGATAATTAGAGTCGCGGAGCAGCTTGGCAGCGAACTCGGGTACATATCTCGAGTAGCTCGAGTTGTCGATTGATGCAGACAAATGAGTGCTATTATTTCAACCGTTTTCCCAAGACCCATCTCTTCAGCTAAGATACCTCCTCTTATATTGAGGCCTGTGTCCCGAGTAAGACTTTGATCCGTGGTCATGATTCCGAATAGAGGGCTAAACCAGCTTACCCTGCTATTGTATGAGGTTTCAACAAAACCGTAAGGCAATTTGACTGGCGCCTGATCCACATCATAGGCAATCAAAGTATTCCCCAAGAAGTCGACACCTTCTCGCCGAAGCAGCCATCGTACAGCCCTTTGCTGGAAAGGGTATAACTGGCAGTTGAGCTGATCGATTGGTGGAAACCTTGGAGCGGTAGAATCTTTGGCTGGGACGAAAACACTATCATAAAATTCTCGAGGTGACCAAGTTTCAGCCGAGCATTGTGATGAATAGATGCCAGGCGGAAGCCTGGGACCGATAGGAAGTAAATGCTTCGCATTGGGCAAAACTACTCGAACGTTGATTCTGAACACTGTACAGGGTGGTGTAAGACTCCGAATGCACGAGATCGAGCATTGGGTTCTTGCGCCATTCTTCCTGCGAGGAATAGGAAGGTCGATGACTCTTCGAATAAGTCAGAGCTGCAAGTCGGAATAGTCCTTGGACCTTTGTTGGGATCTAGAATACTGACCTTGCTAAGACATCTAAGGTCTGCAAAGGGATTGTCGATGGTATATTGAGATCAACGACAGTACCGCCAGCTGAACTGGTGGCCTGTAGGGAGAATGCGCCGCCACGATTTCCCTGAGATCGTCTCAGGAGCACAGGAAGTTCTTTCTCGTCGTCTCGTGACACACGAAACCCTGACAGCGGTGCGCTAAGATCGTAAGTGAATACCTGGAGAGACTCTTGTCAGTTTGAGATAACCGTGAAAAACCGGGCCGTACCAATTCAATCGTAATGAGAGCAAGTGTCAGATAATCTTCCTCATCGTCAATCCTAGAAGCTTTCGTTCCAGGTTCTTTTGTCACTCTTCGGCGTTTCCTTGGCGGCTCCGATGGTTGAATCTCTGGGTTCGAAGATGGGAAATCATTGAAAAAGGTGACCAGCGTGTCAGGCAATTGCTCTTCTTGGGCAGTCAGTAAGTATGTATCAGACCCAGGCGAACCGAAATAGACTGACCTTCCGAGTATATCTGGATCCTGGAGCGATACATGGTTTTTAACACTACCTAACTCAGACAATAGAGCACAAGGCATCAAAACAGCTCTATACCGTCAAAAGTCTTGGAAAGAGAGAGATGTTGGACATTTGGGGAACCGCTACTGCCCTACCTTGTGGCCTTATCGATAAGGTAATATATCGATTTTGAATACATCGGAAATAAGGTAATTTAACGTTGGAGCAGCCTTGAGCTACTCGGTACCCTTCCACTCTTCGTCACACCACTTTATGAATTGTGAAGGTTGTGTTCTTTGAACCATTGCACACCGTTTATGCCATGATGACACTGCTCAGGCTAATCGTCTAATCTGTGAGCAAAAGAGCGACAAGCACATGAAGTTGGGCATCCTTTCACTTGCTCTTGACTGGGTCGAAGTTAAGCTGATCAGACCTGGGCATGGGCACAGCAACTAAGGTGTAGCACTCGGCATGCAGCATTATATGCATAGAACCACAGATAGGTTGATTGTGGTCATCTCTCCATTCATAACTTTAGTACAGGGGAAATAACGATTATAATCCGGATTGGGGTATCTCTTTTCACCCACACCAAACTCCCCAAACCAACAAGGCAATAGCCAAGCTTCAACACACGAACCTCAGTATAGCCGGTCATGATAATCAAGCCGATCGCTAGTGACTAAAACCACCTCCGTCTTTACGTTGATACTATTGGGTGGGACATTCATGTCTTCCATGCTGATATTGTCCACTGCACTGCCGTTGCGATTGTTTCTACCCCCGCGGACTGATACACTATGACCCCACCGAGGATTGAGCTCATTGGCAAGTTCCTCTAATCGAGTGAAGGTCCCATCCTCATTCCCATTGTTGCTTCGCCACATCAGTCTTGATGAAGTACTGCTTCCAGTAGCATGAGTGCTCTTCACAGGCGGCCCACGGGGGGAGCCGCTGACTAGTAGTGTCACAAGTGGTCGTAAACTCGGCAGACAGGCGCTGACAACACCCATACATGGCTCGGTAGCTGTCCATATCGCAGCGTTGACAAAGTTCCCTTGATGATTGTTAGAAGAATTAGATGACAGTAGATGCAAAGATGGCTTACACGTTACATCGACCTGACCAAGCCGGGACAGCACAATGACCCTGACAATACTCACAGCACAAACGCTGATGGCCAATGTCAGTTAAATTCAAGACTTATAAGGTCGAAATCACAAGGGCGCTTACAAGCCAGCAACGGTAAAGATGCCTGTTAGAACGCCTTTCTGAGAGTTCGTTGTTCTTAACCGCCATATCAGAGGGATTGGCTGACATATGTTAGACTTTTTGAACTCGCAGCTAGTCTTCGATGTATTACCAGGCAAACGATTGCAAGATCAAGGAGGATGTTAATCGATCCGGTGGCCAGTAAGAATCTATCGACATTGATGCATCGACGACCAGGTGGCTGAGGGAACTTCCAGAACGATGGTACTGGAACACTGTAACTTTCAGCAATCACATCCTTTTGAAGCCAGGAAAGAGGTATCTATACCATTGCAAGATGGCGGTCAAGATCGAGGCGAAACCAAAGGCTGCGGCGAAACTCGCGGCGAGAAGCAGAACAAGCCTGAGTTCGACGACTGGGAAGATCCGTCGATAGAAGGCGAGTCTTCAAGACAAGGCTGATTAGTGACTGTAATGCCTTGTCGTGCAGGTATGTGAAAGGGTACAGACATGGAGAACTTGACGGTCACAGTCGCACAGTAGTAAAAGATATCATAGAAGTATAGAATCTTGAAGAAGGCCGTGGCAGCCCCGGGCCCCAAGACATAGATGTGTCTTCCAAATCCATGGTCAAGCGTAGCTGAGCCACAGGTTTAGCACATATCCGAAGTTCCACTGAACGGGCGGTTCACCGATCAAAGTGCTGATGACAGGACCAAAGGACAGAATCTACCGTATGCATCGTCAACAGTACTTCAAACCCACGGCATATTGATCGAGCTTAACCTACCAGTGCTAACACAATCAAGTAGTCATCCAGCCAAAATCCAGCTTTAGAAAGCTTTCTTGACAACAGGCGGAGCATGACAAAGGTGGTGGAAAGGACCAGTAGAGCAATCATGGATCCAAGTATTCTTCCCTTCTGATCCGCATAGAGATTGAACCCAGGCTGCCCGATTGGGGGTGCATCTGTGGCCATTACAACGATGGGCATATAAGAATACCTCTTCACATAAGCACACACGGGGTGCAATGGCGGGCTGTATTTATTTGGGGTGATGATTGTTCGATTCCATCGATCGACCCATCTGAAAGGTGGGCCATGCCTGCCACAAATCACTACGTTAACACATCTAGCAAGTTAACACTTCCGGCGAGCAAGAGCTGTCATCCACATCAGTTGTCATAACTACTGTGCCGTAGCTCGAGGGCTATTATGTCCAGGATCCATCATCTCAATCAATCGCTTATCATTCTGGCCTTGACCATAGCCAGGGTACGCCGCAATATGCCTGAGAGCAGTGCATGAGGTGTGGTAGCAATTTATACCTTATGCAGGAAAGTCTGCATGGTTGTTGTTGTTGGTGCCTTAGCAATGGGAAACGACTACCTTGAGCTCAACAAACGTGTAAAATAAAGCTTCAATGAACTTACTACTGTTGCGATTTTGAATCTCTGGTCAAGTATTGCTCGATCTGGATGTTAATCAACCGTAGCTTCCTCTCATAGTTGCCGAGTGAGAAATAGCCCAACTCAAGCATGCACTAAGGTAGGTATAAAGTACACACCACTTGCATGACTTGGAGCACTGCTAGTCGTGGGGTCTGTTTCTTGAAGTTGAAAAAGACGAGCAAACCGTTCTAGCTCTAAAAGACACCTCGAAGAAAGGTAGTAAAGGGATATAAAGTTACCTACTGTAGTACCCGATCAGATTACTATGCATATGCAAGAGAAACTGCAGACATCGAAATGGAAGGTACACTGGGTGACGACTGGTACCCGTGCAGCCCTGAAACAACATCTATGCAAGGTACCTTCTTACTACTATGACAATCATAATTAATGATTGATGGATTATCTCCAGCGTTCAGGCATTACTTGTTGCGGACGAACGGACGTTTAATAGGCTGACAATTGCTTCTTCAACAAGTCCAAGGTGCAAACTACCTACCTACCGACCTACCGACCTACCTACGTGGCTCATGATAAAAAAATGTTTACCAGTCCAGCAGAATTTCGAGATAGTCAAAGCTTCAAATCACCCATTGATGATCATATCCCTTAGACCGTCATTAAAGCTGCCATCCCAGGATTAACGAAGCTAAGCCTATTTAGGCACCCCACCAAAATATTTGTCTACTGCACAGTTCCTCTACTCCGCACTAGGAAATCTAAATATTAATCTCCAGGTCCCCATTGGCCTGGTTAGTCATCTCCCGTGGCTCCCTAGTACCCTAACAGGTAAGGTGGCCGTATACCTAGGATGGCAGCTTTAATGACGGTTTAAGGGATACTTAAAACTTAGCATACGATACTCTATGCTAACAGTCGCTAAAGTCGGACACCAATCCATATTAGAATAATACAAGAGAAGTGGCATGAGAAGAATTGAGCATCGCTAGAGTATGACCTACCTCAGGTTAGGGAATACCATACCTTTGGCTTTCGGCCATGGAGATTGGCATTCCATTATCAAGTTTCTGGGCCAGCCTACCGTGAAATGCCCTCCATGTGCCACTCCATGAAGGTTGTGGCCATTGGCGAACGTGCAGATCTACTACTGTAGAGCATCTGCATGCTCGCTTCAGTGGCCCTCAATGATCGGCAATCCCATAAAACTGGATTTCTTTCTTAACCTAGAGCGTCCTTGTCCTTTCTGAGCATCATCTGTGGGCTTCAACCTTTACAGCTCAGCAGTCGACGCTAGTGGGACTTTTTCCCATGAGCATCTTCGCATAACAACCTTGATGTTGCACCTGTCTCGTGGGTTGTGAACCGAAGTTGCTGAGCTTGTCAAAGTATGTAAGTCGCATAACTGACTTCTAGACCGTTGCTTTCGATCCCTTCTGTTCTTTATCAGGATTCACTCATATCATCAAATAGCGCTACACCCTACTGCGAGGCATTTTCATCGTTCACACATCTATATATCTAAAGAAGGGACATAAGGAAAATTCGATCTTTGACTAAGCTCGCATGCTTGTGTTGTTTGTTGCAAATCCGTGCTAGCGAGGTTAAATTAACATCCTTCTGATGGTGCTGTGGGACATCTGTCAGTATGACACTTATACATATTGGAGCTGAAATTATGTCCCGCAAAAGCGGAAATGAAAACAGGCCATTCGTGCCGACATATTTGGATAGATCATTGACACTGTAAGGTTACGTGAACAGCATGTCTTATGAAGCGCCAGACCATCTCTTCAACCGTCGTCTTCTATCTGGCTTCTTTTAACGTTTCAGGCTCAGAGAAAGTGTTCTCTGATTGAGCTGTCCAAAGCTCTCCTCTTGCAAAGGTGCACCGAGGACACGCCTAACCTGACGGAATCTTTTTCGGCTCTCTGCTCCAGCCGGGTACCCAGATCAAGCGGCCAATCCTTCAATTCGGAGCCCAAGGGCTAAACCAGGACCCAATTGTGACCAGACCTGTACGAGCCATCTGGGAGTGGAAGCTAGAGGTGGCGCTCAAGGGAGCCAAGCATAGGACATTCCAGAATGATCCGCTTGTGCTAAAGAGCCTTGGCGTCAGATATTCGGTGGACCAGGATGGGCTGGGCAGCTACGGAATTACAGGCGGGAAGAGAGGATTGGAAATTATAAGTATGCATGCGAGTAAATTTGCGAAACTTGTGATGGAGGGCAAAGGCGGCGCAGGGAAGCTTGCTGAACGGAGGAGCACGTAAACACCCCGAGGCTGCGGTTGCGAGAAGTGGCAACGGTGGTTGACCATGCGCGGTGCTCTTGTCAACGACATCGGAAGGCAGTTGGAGACATTAATCCAAAGTGGACTAAACCACTCATCAGCTATCTCGTACCCCTTTTAAATTGATGCCCTCTTGTGTGTAGAAATCCCCAGTGCTGCCTCTTACATAGAATAGTGCCCCTTTATCCACCAAAAACTCTCGCGAAAATTCCAATCAGAAATAGAGAGATATCCGGAACTTAATCCACGAGGGTTTCTTACGTTGGCAGTACCGATATTTTTCTTACTATAGTATCATAGATGCCTTGGAAATCCGAGATTTATCATTCCTGTACAACAAATTAAAATGCAACCCGAAATTTCAGTGCTCGTTCACTTCTAGAAGACCACCTTTGATTTTATTTAAAAAACTTTTCTCGCCGTCTTCTCGAAATCTTTTCTACTAACTAGAGATGCACTGGTCGTCTATGTATGTATATGTATACTGTATGTATTTTTTTCTGTTGATTGTATTGAAAAGATTTTTTTCTAAAAGGCTGGGAAAGATATATATTTTTTTTAAAAGGCTGGGAAAAGGTAAGGTGTTTAGATATTAGTGATAATGGAGGAAGAAAGGAAGGGGGGGGGGGGATGGGATGAGGTGGATGATACGAGTAGGTTAAAGCTAAATGTCAGTAAAAAGAAGAAGGGGGTCACAAAAAAGCACTGGATGATACGAGCAGAATGAATTAACCAATTTAACCCCCACCGATAGTTTCAAAAAAAAAAAACCTACCTACAAAAGCTAATTAAAAACTAAACACCGGCACGGAGTACGAGTACCAACTCCCCATAAAAACCATGAATATCCCCTCCCTACCTACCTACCTACCGGTACCTCTTGGCGCCTTCAAGATCCCGCATCGCATACTCGTGCACGCGCACCGAGTAGCCGAACTTGGCATCATCATCATCGACATCATCGCGGGACCCCGCGGCGGCGTCGATCTCGGCGTACCGCTCGCTCGGATACCTCCTTCCCCGCATGGAGGGTTGTGCCGCGGAGGAGGAGCCTTTGGGGGCGAGGTCCAGGGGCCTGAGGCCGAGGGCGACGCGTGCTTTGCTGATGATGGATTTTGCGGAGGAGGGCTTGAAGAGCCAGTGCACGGAGGGGAGGCAGGCGGCGATGAGGGCGAGGCCGGCTTCGAGCAGGCACCAGTAGAGTTGGACGGTTATGGCTTCTGGGAGACGTACGGGCGGTTAAGGGATTGAGGGGGGATATATTGGGGAGGGGGGTTGGGACGTACGGTTGGTGTCGACGCCGATGGTGGCGGGGAAGGCGGCGAGGAGTTTTACGTAGACGACGACTCGGGCGATGGATGCGGCGACGGCGCTGGGGGGGTGTTAGCGTTGTAGATGTCGGGAAGAGGGTTCCGGGGGAACGCTCACGAAGCTCCGAGAAGAATGACGCCGGTTACGCCGATTCGTTGCTTGACTGACATCTGAAGCTTCCAAACCTACATGTTTTGTTTAGATACATACGCTCTCTCTCCGGGCAGAGCGGTTGGGGGCTGAAAGTTACTCACTGCTGGGATTGGTAGGCAGATGATGAATACATCGATGAGCAGGTCCGAGATCATGAGGCCGATGTGTTTACCCGTCAGCGAGATCGGACAATGGATCCGCGCGTCGGGGGAGCCCCAGTTTGCCCATATCGGAGCTCCGCAGCCGAAGATGATCAGGAGAATGAAGACCGCGGTCCAGATTATCACGAGCACCGCCGTGACTAGGCAGACGATGCTGAAAGGGTCTTTCTTGATTGGGCATAAGCATCGGTAGTAGAAGGCTATGGCGCTGAGCTTGATGAGTCCGTATGCAGTCATCATCAGGATCTGGAAGGGGAATTCGATCTGCACCGTTTGTGTTGGCATTCTATTAGAGGACGGGGGCTCATGACTTGGTTCACCTTTTCTGCAACCCGCGATGTTGGGTCCAAGTACGCAAGGAGTTGATCGCCTGTAAGATGGGGTGGTGGTGCCGGAGTAGGGTAGCCCATGACTCGTTCTTGAGCTCCTGTAATGGTTTTACGTCTTTAGCTTTTTGCTCTTATAACACTGGACCAGTACTGACCGGCCACGAGGCAAGTGCCCATGCCTATGATCGCGAACTATCGTTGGTGTATTAGCGTTGACGTAGAGAAATGTCAGCTACTGCCGTTACAAGCCCTTACCAGACTACCTGCACTCAGCCAGTCGTCAATTCCGATGTAGTTCTTTTGCATAATCCGAGTGAAGAACCGCATGCCAACGATCACGACACATATTACCGGGATGGCGTAGCCGATGGCAACGGTTTGTCGGGCGTCGACGAACTTGTAGTTGGAGATGGTCTGCACATTGTTCGCAGCCATTGTGTCAGGGGCGTAGGGAGGAATCCCACGGAGCTTTGAAATCGAAGCCAAGGGGTTGCAGCTATTCTGTCGAACCAAACAGAGGTTCTAGAGCCAGACAAGCGGATGCCGGGTGATTACTGTCTGTGTGGCTCCAAGATGGAGGAACCAAGATAGATGATGTTGACAGCCCGCAGTCTGGATTCTTGAATGATGAGAAAAGAAGGAGGAAACAAAGGATCGAGGCTGATAAGACTCCATATAAGGTACCCCCCTTCGAAGGCCACATGATGCAGGACTCATAGCAAAAAGTGAAGACTGCTCGCAAGTCATACAACGGATCCAACGGGATCGCCTCCCCCCTTCACGCAACCTTCACCACGAGCCTGATCGCCGCCCGCACAAACCAGCAGGAAGATCAACAGATTAGAAACGCAGACAGTGAAAAAGTACGCGAGTTTCCTTTGCATTAGCCCTCTAAGGGTGTGCTCAGATATTGTGCAATATAGAATACCGAGTCTGTACCAATGAAACCCAGTAAACCACCCCATTCTCCCAAACCAGATGTAAAATTGATGATGAATTCGTAGCGACCCCATCCAGCAAAGCCAACCAGATCTCGACATACGCGAGCTTTGGGTGGTGCGCCTTCCGTTCCCGGTTGGGCTCGTCCCGACTAAACGCTCCCGAAGAATGGGGGCGAGGGGGGAATTTTCGCCATGAGAGCCACCAAAGGTATCCATCGACTCCCGATCCCATTGAAAATTGGTTGTTACTCAGTTATATCAGGTCGGGCGGCCCACCTTTGGTTTGTAGCCCTAACCCACAAAATAGCCCCCCATATTTCACCTTTGGTAAATCGCTGCGCACAAAACATCAAGAGAAAATAAAAGATGAGGGAGGCCAGTAAATAGACGTGTACAGTACACCTGCTTTCGATACATACATACAGTACAGTACACCCCTCCCCCACGTATCGATACCTGTACACCCTTTCCTGGAAATTGCCAAGATGGATGAAAAGTTCAATACATCTCACTTTGAGACGAGCCAACCAAATCCCAAAGTAAGAAAGCAGCAGCAGCAGCAGCAGCAAAAGAAAGACATTATCCGATTCTAATTCTTTGAACGAACGCAGTCACAGACACAACAGCGAGGTAAACCGACGAGAACGTCAACGCCGAGGGGGATGTAAGCAGAACAGCATTTCGGAGCACTCGGCACTCTGAAATTCATATGTGGGATTTGAAAGCCAGCAGACCGGTGAGCAAAGTTTATATATATATTTGATGTTGACCTCTTGAACGGAAATGCCGTTAGCGACTTAACAGATGTACTTACAGTACCCCGTCTGGTTTTTGTTGATGGACTCGATACTCACGACTTTTTTACTTTTGGTAGTCATAAGTAAAGCGAGTATACGAAAGAGAAACGACTTTCGACAAAGATTTGTGAGTGAAATCAATCTCCTTTCTTTACTCGGATTTTCAAGGAGGATTGAAGAATAAATCACTGTGGCACACCCCGTCTATCTCGACCCCAAAATCCCCACTGTATTGCTTTCGGGACCCCTTTCCTCTACCCTCTCTCCCCGCAAGTAAGGAAAGTAACCCACCTCCCAGGACCACGGCCACAATATACTCCCATAGCCCCGTGATCTTCTTCTTTAATATATTCCCCCGGTTCGATACATTCGCGCTAATACCAGCACCGGTATAAAGGGGTGGATCTAGATGTTATAATTCATGGGGAGGGGTTTTTTTATTGACCATCTGGGTTGGAGAGGTCATCGCGGGAGGGATAAGAATTGGTGAAGGGTGTAGTTGGCGGTGAGCGATGGGGAGGCGAACGGGAACACGCATGGGGAGATGGACAGTGGTGGTGAGATGGGACTGAGTGCTGGAGTGGGAGCAGGGTGCGGTTTGCAATGGTGGATTTGGGACGGGAAGCGTCGATGCTCACAGAAAGCAGATGAGATCGGTCTGAGCGTAAAGGCGGGGAAGGGCTGTAATTTAATCATGACACACTCGAGATGCGAAGTCTCGATATTTGAAAGGAAGCAGATAGATGATCTTAGACTGGGACAATGTAGGAGACAAAACCGTACTTATGTGTTCATTGGTGCGGGTGGAAAGAAAGCCATGCGGCGTGGCGGGACCAAAAAGAAATTCTCCGCATTTAAGATCGACGAACACGTTCCTTCTAGAATGAGGTACTTCTGTAGCCTGACGTCTTTAGAGACTGCGGAGATCAAAGCGGTCCTGACAGGGGACTCTTGTGCAACAACTGACGGCTACGACCCTACAGATAAGCTAGAATCTGCGGAAACCAGAAAGGCAAAGCAGAGGACCCAGATGTAGCGTCTCTGCTTGGCCTTTTGGCTGAATCTTTGCAAAGCCAAGATGGCCAGGGTACCAGGGAGGCACTGAAGGTCTCGCATGGTGTTGGTAAAGGGGCGGTTGCTTTGTGGAATGATCGTAGAGGGTTCACTACGCAACTCGAAAGCAGATAAATCATCGGAGACCCAAATGGACATATGAAGGAGAACAAAGATGGAAAGACGAGGTAGTAGAATAGATTAAGTTTATCATACCAACCGGTGGAAAACCATGGAAAGTAGATAAATGTTGATTGGGGGAAGAGAGGGACGCATGTAGGGTTCCTTCTGCTGACCCGGTGCCAGAGGGCTCCCTTGGGCTTCTCGTGTCCCTTTCACAGCCGGGGATGGAAGGTCGGATACCTTGACCCCTCTCGTTCAAGAACATCGCCGCAAAGCCAAATCCGGCATTTGGGTCGTTTGCCTCGGCCAACTGAACCTCGAGCAGGGAACCCGGGATCAGGATAGGCTGGTAGCACGAGATCTGGAGGTTTGTCGAAATCGAAATGAGGCTCCACCCATCATCATGCATGATCAGCAACAGAGCTTGAGCAAGTCAGCTCAATAACCACAACGTGATATCAGGATCCATGAACCATAACAACAGTAATCGAGAGGCCATCAGCCGGGCAGCCTGAACATGTCGACGCACGGCGTCATGCGGCCGCCCCCATGCTTCATATCGGGAGATGATGAGATGCGACATGATGATGAAACACAACTTACGTTGGACCCCCGTACCCTGAAACCGAGTACAGTATGATCGTCAGCTTACCCTACTAAAATACTTACGCCGTCTACTGGCGACTCTTTCACATTTAGCAAACCGACGATTGAATTCCAATCCTACGCAGTCTCAGACAATTGGCTGAACGTAGTCTAATCGTTTGGTCAAACATCGCCGGGTGAGGCTAATATGAGCCTCAAAAGCCACGCTGAAGCCACGGCTTCTGTAGCTGGGATGTCTTCCCAGCTTGCCGGCACCTGGATCTTCGAAAAGTTTGAATAACAGTGGATTTGCTGTGGGGATCTGGAGACTGGCTTCCTTCGATGATGCAACGTGAATTTATCGTTATATCTGTATCTTCTGCGTATTCTCGGACCGAAGGAAAGCGCTTCCTTCGATGGAAAGCCTGAGACCTCCCATCAGTCACGAATGGCGGTGTCAATGCAGTGATTAAGATCGTGACCGCTGCACTGTGATACCTTACCCTGAAATCTGTCAGAATTGTCGATGGGCTTGGCTCGTAAATCTACCTTCAAACCTTAAAAGCCTCCAGATTTACAGGGCAATTTACGGTCCGGCTTCCGGTACCTGAACCTTTCCTTGAAAGGTCAGACTTTCCCACCGAATGTCCATTCAAGACGGGCTTTGGCACGAGCGAAAAGTGTATCGAGACGCCATAGCAGTAGTATCCAAGCAAAAATCATGATCAGCAAAATCCAAGCAATCGTCGATAGGAAAGACCCAATCATGAACCATCTTGATTCCGACTCCCCACAGTGAAGGATTGATATACAAATCCCGGGAAGCTTCCGAACCTTCGTACCCTGTGGAGCAGAAGGAATGGTGGAGACCCTCCCCGGGCGCCGAGCCTTCACCGCAAATCTTTTCAGCTGTAGTCGTTTGCATTAATCTCTAGAGCAGGCAAGACCAGTGACTTCACGTATTCTACGTACTCTTGAAATCTGATGGGGAATGTCAAGATAGTCAATCGTGAGTGGCAGCGGAGAAAGGTGAGCGATTTTGTTTTGTGCTTTCTTTCGCTCGCTCTGTTGCCTTCCGTTTGTAGGCATTAAACACTTTATCTTTTACGTACCTTACCTAAGAGGCTAAGGTACCTACCTATGTCTTGGCAAAGAGAAGACGCCGTACCTGCGCCGTTCCTGCGTTAGCCCGAGGTTGTCTCACGCAAGTCCCGATTGGTGGTGATCAATCCTGGTTCAGCTCAGCAAGGGAACCCCAGCATTCACATGCGTATCGGACGAAGTGACTGTTCCTTCTGGAAAAGTGTAATGCGCGGTGACGAAGCCAACGACAAAGAGGTGGCCGCCATTAGAGCGGCGTTATCGTCTCGCCGGATACATCTGTCCATGATTCTCTAGCCACCCAATCAGCGACGACGGCTATATTTAGTAACAGCGGGGCGTGTGGGAGACTCTCTGATTTATGCAACCCCCAATGTACGGAAGTAAGCGCATAATTATTGCGAATGAAGGAATGGACACCCGGCTGAACAAGGCACCTTTACTCCAGCATGGGCATGACCAACCCAACCGAACGCGTAAGACGGCGTAACGGCAGTGTGACGGCTAGGTGTGCAAAGTGAGTGGAAGGTTAGCCGGAGGAAGCAACAGTTCCACTCGGATTGTGTACTTGGTCATTGGATGGAACTCATCGGTCAAAGGGACACGATTTGATCAGGATAATTAAGGTAAGGTAAGGCAGGATAGTTAATGCTGCGCATTGCTGGGCACGCTACTGCCTGGTGGTCAGATCCCATGTGTGTGACCGACCCATGTTTCGGCCCTCCTTCCATCTGTTCTACGTTCTACGCGCCGTACGGAATACCAATGCTGTCAACGCGCTTCGTCTCTGACCCCGCAGCGTGCCGTCCTTCTGTTTCGCTATCGATAAAGTACCTTAGTTTTCCGTGTGACAGTCTGCCATCTTGTCGCCATCGAATAGAATCCGAGGACACGCTCTCAGGTCGGCGGACGGAGGTACCAAATCTCACATGCTGCGGGGAGGGGCCGAGGGCGCGACCCTTCGAGCTGTGTCCTATCCATTGCTGACGATCCCAAGCGATCATCCGTAATCGATAGGCGGCGTCCCCAGACACATAAGAGTCTGCAGCTTCCCAGTCCAGCCGTACGGGATTGGTGCCGTTGTGATAGGTGATACGAGATCCATACCCTTCACCAGTCGCAACTGCAGTCTCTTGTAACATTCTGCAACCCTAAGTAAGGTGTGTATGATGTGCCTGATGGTACTGAAGCATCGAATTGTGTGCTGCCAACGAATTATTGGGACCTTTTTCGACTTTCGACACAATACTTGTTGCGCTTGCATACAGATTACAGATGAGCCCCCCTCCAGTGAAAATGGCCCATCACACCAATAAAGCGATATGATTGCGATAAATGTTGATCCCTGTTGGATGAGACGCACCATGTCGTTGGCCGTTCTGACCTTCTTGCTTCGAGTTTTCGTAAGACCCTGTGTGATACGTGATCTTTGGTCCAGTCTTTGTTCGTTGCCACACACCCAAGGCAACAGTCTTGCCGCTAGAGTAGATTGACCGTGGTCGGTCGCAATTTCCAGAAACCCTGATCTTTCCCAATTTGGTGCCTCCCCAAGTCCCAAGTCCCAAACCTCCAACTTGGTTTCGTCAAATCTAGCGGCACGCTTGTGATTTTGCGAGTTGCGACTCAACTGGAACCCACAGCCAAAGCCTCCACCACTCCCCTCCCCCAGATCCAAGTCTGTGTCAGCCCGGCAGCAGTAGACATAGAATATGTGTTTAAGCGGCGTTGGAATCCGAGCGTGTGTGTGTGTGTGTGTGTGTGTGCAATGTGCATGCACTGTTGTGTGTCCACTTCCATGTGTGATGGTTTTGGCAGCACCTAGTCTAGTATGCGACCGGGATGGGTGGAGACTGCGCCATTCATATCCTCCCGAATCCCCATACAGATTCCGCCTTGTTAGCTGGTCTTTTAGGTCTTTTAGGTCTTTTTTATTTTGGGTGCAAGCTCTCACCTAACTGGATGGACTCTCGGTGCCCCAACTGCACCCAGAGGCTACTTTACCCGCTCTATGCCCCATCACCCTCGTTTTTGAATAACGAACAGGTTAATCCTTTCGATATCCAACCTTTTTTTTTAATCGACCATCTTTCTTCTGTTCCCTTTTGGAGATATCTGGATTAGGGCTCTTTCATTACTTGCCTTTCTTCAGATATCTACCACTGACATTCATTTGGCATCTGCCTTAACTAACCCTCCGTATAATAAAATCTGACCACAGAGCAGTGTCGACGTTGGCATTACCTCCAAACCCGAATTCCAAAAGAGATTATATGTATTAGACAGAAACTTGGTTGTTCCCAGCTCTGTTGTCCAGTCATTCATTCAGACCATTTCCTAAATCAAACAACATCGGACCCAGTTCATATCAGTCTCTCGATACTTGAGAGAAAAGAAGTCTTGGATAAATCGAAAATTAATAGTTCCCAGGAATATATCCAGATTATAGACGGCAGGTCTACCGATTGCTCTAGGTAGTAGACGACTTGGCTAATGTTGGCATTCCTGCAGTCGGTTGTATCATCGACCACCAATATGGAATCTTCGCACGCGGTTCACCCTCCTCAGGTTCTGGGTCAATCACCCTTCTTCTACTATAACCCGGAGCCTGGACACCGAGAGCATGGTCACTTCTCTCCTCACCCCAGTCCTGCCCACAACGGCGTACAAATGCGGCAATTGCAGGAGCAAATGTACCAGCAAGAGATGATGTTGCGAGGACAATCTCAGATGATGTACAACCGTCCCTCTGCTTCGAGTTCTCAGTTTTATTTGCCATCAAAGCCATGGCTGCCCACGCAGCCGGTTATAACACCAGTGGCTTCGCCACGCCCACTACAGCAGAAGCCAGCGTTTTTGTACCAGCACGACGGTTTGCCGCTGTCGTTGGATACCGAATGTGGCACTCCTGATGTATACGTCTACCCATCAACACCCCCGCTTTCCGTCTCCGGGAGCGCCATCAGTAGTCCACCATCGACTTGTGGTATTCTGCCGACTCCAACATCAGGTGCCTTCTTCACTCTCGAGAATATCGAGGGGGTCAAAGAGGGTTGTGAAAGCGACGTTCAGTCCGAAATTCTCGCGGGCGGGAACTGGACTCGTAGCTGTTCCCCACCACTAACACCTGGTACGTCTTCATAATTCTCGAAATTGTCTTGAATGTGTCTGCGGAAGTTGAAAAGGTGTGGTTTGGAAGACTGTTTGCTGTCTCGCATGATTGGTGTTCACGGAATCAACTGTCACTAATCCTTGCCGTATTGCCCGCAGTTTTCATCCAGCCGCACTCGGTTACCGCTAGCCAGTCATCGGACCTCCTATCCATCGATTCGTGCCCGTCACTTTCTCCTTCTCCTTCCCCCATCCCACGATCTGTTGCTTCTGATACCGACTACGATTTCTGCGATCCGCGCAATTTAGTTGTCGAATCCGCCAATTCAAGTTTCAGCAGTGTTGGCCTTGACTTCCCACCCTTACCAACACTGTGCCCGGGGGATGAAGAGCACAAATTCATCCTGCAAGGCGACTCCGTATTAATCAAACCGGAGTCGCAGTTCTCCAACGCATTTGGATCTTTGGTAGCACCTACCTTGGGTGGTTTACCAACATTCGATACATTCTCTGACCTCGACTCGGAAAACGAATTCGTTACAGACTTAGCCAGAGTATCACCTTCCGAGACCACCGTGTATCTTGGTAATAAGAGACAACGACTTGACTTGGTCTCATTCGACGACGAAGAATTCCTTAGCGAGGATAGTTTCGAAGACTTTGACGACGTCGAGCAGTTCGCGACTGCCGGTCTACCAAGCATACCTGAACTAGGAGAATCTCATTTCACTACTGAAGACGCATCAAGCAGGATGAAGCCAAAGAAGCGCAACGTTGCAAAGAAATCAGTAAAGAAAGAGAGCGAGATTACCGGCACCGATCCAATCACCACGCCACATGATCAATTTCATGCAGCCGGCTCATCAGGACAGCAAACCTCCGGCCAACAGCAACCTACCTCTGCTCCAGAAAGCCAAGGTGGATCTTCAGACAGCAACGCTGTGGCGTCTAGCACCGACAACCAATCTGCGGCTCTACAACCAGTTGCCCGCCGTGGTCGCAAACAGTCACTTACGGAGGATCCCTCGAAGACCTTCGTTTGCACACTATGCTCGCGTCGCTTTCGTCGCCAAGAACACCTTAAGCGCCACTACCGCTCTCTCCACACTCACGACAAGCCTTTCGAGTGTAACGAGTGCGGCAAAAAGTTCTCTCGTAGCGACAACCTCTCACAACATGCTCGCACACATGGCAGCGGTGCTATCGTTATGGGCGTATTAGAAGACGGAGAGCTGCCACCGAGCGAGAAAGCAGAGTCGGTAGATGGGGACACCGGTGCGCTGGGTGCTGTTCTCTTTGAGGCTGCCCAGGCTGCCGCCGCGAATGCTTCCTCAAGTTCATCATCAGACGGAAGCTCCATCCGTGACAGTCTAAGCCCAGCACCGTCAATCGAGAATGGCAAGTCCTTGAAGAAGCGAAAGAGAGAGGATTGAGTATTGCGACAACATCCATTATAGACGGTCCTGCCTCACATCTTTATGAGAACCACGAAGCAACAGAGTCGTTCCTTCCGGGTGGAACGTGGGTGTTGATCCGGCAGGGTTTCCTGTCAGAAGCCTTTGGCCTTTTCTTTCCGGAAAGACCATTGTACAGACACGAAGGCAACATTATTCGGGTGTTTGTTCTGAGCATTAGCGAGGATATGGGGACCAGGCTCAGTGGTCCATATGGTGTTTAGCCAGCCTTTTTGCTTTTTCGGGGAGCAGTTTGCTCGGTATTAGGCCTTGTTGCTACTTCTATTGTAATATTTGGGAGCGAGGCATTGAGCGACTTGACTGACGGCTTGGTTGTATCTTAACATTTTCTCCTGCTGTACTCTACTAGCTCTCTTGATCTGCTTGTGCTGGTCACAGCATATCTTGTAGCTGTTACAAATAGAAGCTTTCTCGTCACTTTAGACTGACGGTGATTGGTATGACTGAACATCGGATCCTTTAGTACGGCGCGACAGACCGTAACTGCAATGCCTAAGAACCCACCAACCACAACTCGGCGCTCCGTACTTTTACACTCATTTGAAATAATATGCATATCGATCCTTTATCGTCATCAATTATTCATGAACAAGATGGTGAGTACTTTACTAGCAGAACCAGGACCTCCTTTTTGTTCGGTGTGAAAGTTTCATGGGTATTCTAATGTTGTTGGCCTTCAAGTCTATGAATTAATTTTCTTTCAGAAATTTCTCCCTCCAAAGGTCGTCACCACCATTATCGAGGTTGAAAAGTCGCTGGCCCCTTGTGCCTTTAACAAGGAATCAGACTTTGACCTGTTCATCCCTTGATCCCTTCCTACATCAACTAAATTCATTCCGTAGTATGTAATCTGTACTCTTTTCAACCTATGTCTATCTCTGCAACCAACAAATCTACGTACCTTAAGACGTGAGCGAGCATGTCCCGAACCCAAAGCCTCAACGTCATCGCTCTCATCTCCGGCGGCAAAGACTCCTTCTTCTCCATCCTCCACTGCCTCGCCAATGGCCACCAGATCGTCGCCCTCGCAAACCTCTACCCACCACCTCCCCCTCCATCCCCAAGCACCACCGAGAGTGATCTCAACAGTTACATGTACCAAACGGTTGGGCATGCTCTAATCCCTCTGTACGCCACCGCTCTCAATCTTCCTCTTTACCGTCAAGAGATCTTGGGCTCAGCACTCAATTCACAAAAAGATTATTACCCACCTTTCCTTTCAGAATCACCTCCATCAAATTTACGCAGTCCTACTGGAGTTGATGTAGATAACCTCGAAGACCAGGAGGTTGAAGAGCTGATCGAGCAGCTGCAACAAGTATGGTCCAATGATTCATTAATGGCCCGCGAAAAGCTATCACATCTTACAAAAATCTGGCAATCTCATCCAAACCAGGCACCAGTTTCTGGGGTTTCGACGTCTCATTCCGCTACTACTACCACCAACTACGACGAAACGGAGTCTCTAGTCCCTCTACTCCGCCACGTCGTCGCCTCCCATCCATCTGCCAACGCCATCTGTTCTGGTGCCATCCTCTCAACCTACCAGCGCACACGCATCGAATCCGTAGCACAGCGTTTGCACCTCGTTCCATTGTCTTACCTCTGGCAGTATCCGTCCCTGCCAACGCCGATCCCGCGCAGAGCGGGGTTACTGGAAGATATGCGTGCCGTAGGTCTTGATGCACGTATTGTGAAAGTCGCTTCGGGGGGTTTGGATGAGGGGCTATTGTGGGGAAATGTGCTTGATCCGGAGGTCAAGGGGAGGGTGGAGAAGGCAGTAGGAAGATTTGGGGGTAGTGTGCTAGGTGAGGGTGGAGAGTTTGAGACGTTGGCTTTGGATGGGCCGGCTGGGGTGTGGAAAGGGAGCATCCAGGTTAGGGAGGATGAGAGATGGGTGGGGACGGGGCAGGGAGGTGAGGCATGGGTGGGGTTGAGAGAGGGAGCGGGAATGGTGGTCGTCAAAAAGGGTCAAGGCGATGGATGGAAGGAAAGGCTTAGGGGCGTGAATATGTGGGACAAGCAATTCACGGACTTGTTAGCCTCTATGCCGGACGAAGGAACAGCTGCAAAGGGCACGGAATCAAAGGAAATCAATCCTCATGGGTCTATTGACCAGGCAAAAACCCTAACACAGCAAACGCATGATTGGCATATCGAATGCTCGCAGACCATTAGCAATTCTACATTGAAAATATCCAATATGGCGGCCGCCCATGCTGGGAATAGTGCAGAGCACCAAATGGTAATGATCAACGCAGAACTTCGCAAGATCCTGAGGAACCACGAGCGTCATCCCTCCGACATCGTCTTCACCACCCTCCTCCTCCGCTCCTTGGCCGATTTTTCCATCATCAACAGCATCTACGCTAATCTTTTCGCAAAACCAAATCCACCCACGCGAGTGACAGCGGTCTGTGGGGATAGCATGCCTAAGGGAGTAGAAATCTTGGCGTCCTTCGTCGTCGATCTAGGTCCCTGTCAGGTACGGGATGGTCTACATGTCCAGTCGAGGTCATATTGGGCTCCTGCGAATATCGGGCCCTATTCGCAGGCGATTGCTGTACCCTTTGAATTGGAAAAAGAATCATCTCTTGTATACGTTGCAGGACAGATCCCGCTGGTGCCGGCCAGTATGGAAGTGCTGCGAGAAGAGAACGATGTTGAACAAAGTGCTGGAGATGATCTTCCGTTGTTGCAAAAACAAACCTGCCTGTCACTGCAGCATCTATGGCGAATCGGCAAAGCCATGCGGGTACGATGGTGGACAGGAGCCATAGCCTTCATCACTGGGGACACGGATGTGAGGAGAAAGGCCATACTCGCATGGCTGACTTGGATGGAGATACATGATGTCAATGAGCGGCGGGAAGACCAGGAAGTCAGCGAAGACGGCCTTGATGCCTGGGATAAGAAGTATGGCGGCCTGGGAAGCCATGCAGTGGAAGAGGAAAAACATCGCCTACCGGATTTTCAAACGGTGAATTGGGATCATGGTCAAGATCCTCAGCATATCCACGTGCCAGGCTTTTTTGCAATACAAGTCGCCGAACTCCCACGCGGCTGCTCCATCGAATGGCAGAGTCTCGGCCTTGTTTCTCTGGATTACCTCTCCCAAGCGAGCTTGGATTTATCGACAAAGGACGGCAATCCCATACATACATGTAATATCGGGAGGAAGAGAATCTCCATGATCAGCATCCCCCTCACGACTTTGGACTTCCGCATTGCACTGGAAAAAGTTGTTGATCCTTCAGAAGTTCGTAAGGAAACGGAATACGCGTTCCATGCAACGATTTATACAAGAAAAGCCTGGCTGGTTGCGGATTTGAAGGCGCAGGTTGTTCCTTGCGAAGGCGTTTGGGGCGCAGAAGGAAAGGAGTTGGCTGCGGCTGTGGTGGTGGTTTATGAAGAATTTGATCACCTCCTCACTCGAACCTCCCCTTAAAGAAGATTCAGAGTTATGATGGTTGCTGTCGCTTAAGTGCCACGAATATATCCCCTCCTATTCCGGCAAACGTCTCTAAACCCTACTACCAAATTCAGTTGAATCAACCTTTGGCGCGCATTTGTAAGAGAAAAAAAGATGCGGGGGACAGAGAAGAGCGGAAAGGAAAACGGGAAAAGTAGAACGGAACGGCACGAGGGAGATGGAAGAGATATAAGGCAGAGAAAGACTGACGCGAGGGAGACACCGAAGAGAGTGAAACGAAGCACAGAAGAACGGCGAGAAAGACCCCACAGAACAGTACTCAGAGAAATGGCTCCGAGGAGGGGAAATGGAGAGGAAAACACAATACAGTAAAAGCCCCAAAGACTACAAGCGAATAGACAATCACATATAAAAGGAAGCGGCCACCGCATGATGGAAGAGACAACTGGAAGAAACACACAGACGGGCCAAAGCGCGCCAGATTGACTCTTTTGAAGCTCGGGAGGGGGACTGGGTTTTTCGGGGCATGGCGTGGGAGAATGCCGAAAAGATGGTGTGTGTGTGTGTGAAGGGATGAAGATATCCTTGGAACGAGATAGCTGGAGAAACCAGATAGTCAGGCGCGGGGAGACTTTCGATGCCCCAACTCCAGAGGAAAGGCCAGTGACAGTATAATGAATGAACACGGAAGAGGGGCAGGCAATGAGAATAAGGGTCGTAGAAAAAGAAGAAGAGCAGGAACAGTCGGTTTCAGCAAATGGGCGTGGCTGCTGAAAAGAAGAAGGAAGAAGGATATGATGTAATGCTCGAAAAACCCCCCCTTTCCCCCCCATTTTTTTAATTATATATTTCTCACAATTACTCAAAAACCTTCCTTCCTTCCTTCCTTTCTTCCTTCCTTCCTTACACTACTACTTACTACTTGCTACTTACTACTTACCACATAGAAAAATAGTAAATAAATCAAAAAGAAAAAAAATGGTGAGAGAAGAGAAGGTGGCACGCTTCTTCTTAAATATATATTTGTTTCTCGAAAGGAAAGGAAAATTTCGGGAAATAGGGCTGATATATATATAGGTAGGTAGGTAGGTAGGTAGGTACCTACCTTATATATGTACAGTATACTCACTCACCTCGGCACTGCTCCTTTTTTTTACGCATTTCACTTCGCACGAACTCTAAGCAAAGTCAGGTGGTGAAACTTGAGTCCAAGATACCATTTACCTTACTAGTGCGGCCGTGGCTACCCGTACTGATCATCTTTTTACCGTACACCCCCCCCCACCCAAACCTCTTGTGATATGTAAAACCAAGGTCAAAGACGACATGGCTGAATAGTTCTTGCATTACTTGGTATGAACACAATATAACCCTCCTTTCCTGGTATCTAAATACATCCGCTCCCAAACCGCGTAGAACTAAACCTACGCCCCTAGCGCGCCACAAGTACTCCTGTCACAAGAAATTCCACCGTACTCTGCTCCTACCCATTGCTTCTGATGGCCCCGCGGGTGGTGGTTCCGTCCTCTGTGCTCCGCATGCATGTCTCTCCAAGAAGCCCTCGCACCAAGTCTCCAAAATCCCAGAGACGAATAATGTTGTTCATAATGCGTGAAATGACTCGCTAATTTATGCCGTAGAAAATTATAGCCACCTGCGCCGCGGATATTGTGGATCGGTCCTATGAAGCACGTAGAAAATTGCCTCGTGTTTCGAGGCATAGCTGGGAGGTCAATGAGCTCCTGTGCTCCATGTACGCCACAGTCGTTCTGGAAAAAGGGAAAGAGCTTGTTGTCAAGGTTCTGGACCTTATGCGGTTTGGTAGCGAAAGCCCTCAATAGTCAAGAGTACAAGCACTGTGAGAAGGATATTCTATTTTTATACAGTAGGTATTCGGTCCCATTGGAGTGGGAACTACCGGGGTGGTGTTCCTGCAGCAGCTGGATTTGACGCGACGGCAGAAGGCGCAGCAGGTGCTTGAGCGGCACTGGTCCGTTTAGAGATGATTTGCATTTTCTTGCGCAGAGCAGCTAGACGTGTGCGGATACTGTGGACCACTTGTTGCCTCGTTAGCAAGGACTGCTGACAGACTTTTAGAAACGGAGCTACCCACATTTCAAGACCACCTTCCTATCCTCTGCCTCGACCCCGTTGATTGCATTTCCATCTGGTTCTTTATCCGCTTGTAGGGGCTTCTTTGGTAGTGGGTCTTCGTCATCCTCGAGAACCGCTTCTAGCATCCGTATCGCAGTAATATAAGCAATCTCGCACCCCGGGAGATCGTCTCCAACCAATTCGTTGACCGCCGCTGACCTACTCATCTCTAAAGCACGGTCATACATGAGCTTCTCAGCGGTCACACCAGATGTGACTATTACATTGTCCACTGATGTGCCCATCCCCCCAGTAGAGCTTGAACTTGACTGATGATGACTTGGATGACTTGGATGATCTATAGGAAGCTGTTTCTGTGCTTCGATAAGCTTAAGGCGAACAAATTCGGCCTTCTCTAGAACCTCGTTGAATCGACTGCGAACCCATTGAACGACGTTATTGACTCGATTGCCAACAGGACCGGTAACACCGCTCGGTGTGCTCATCTGTGTCCGCGGGGAGCTTGACTCCTCGATAATTTCCCCTCGGTTCTTTCTAGCCCACCACGCTCCAGCGATGTCCATAGACCGAGCCAGCAGTGATAGGGCTTTGACATAGAGTACCAATGCCTCTTCTGATAGCGTTACTATGGCATCCACGGTAAGCCCGTCATCGTCGATCGCACTATTATCGCCTTCAGCCCCTTCAGGAATACCTGCTTGACGCAGGCCGAGACCATGCTCCATCGATGGTGCCAACGGAATCAGCTGCTTGTACTTGACTTCTGCAAATCCATACACGACGTCACTTCTTGTGGCTGACTCTTCGATCACGTGAAGAGCTTTCGTATCTTCGTCAAGAGGTGCTGTCCCTTTGATACCATCGCTAATCATTAGACTGGCATTTGTAGGGTATGCGGGAAATGGACTATATGAGGGCGGAGACACGCCACCTCGACCGAGGCCCAGAGGCGGAGAGAACCCCATGTTGAAAAGTCTACCACTGGCCATATTGATCGCTTTGGAAATGGCAGAAGTTGCTGAGGTAGGATCGCGGATTCTCCGCTCATATGAGGCCTGCCGATGATGATTTTGGTCAGGCCGTTTGCCAGAAGCGAGTTGAATTGCTCGCGAAGGCGTGACATGAGCACCTGTGGTAGAGTTCGGGGCTCCTTGTGTAGTTGCCCGTCGAACCATTGCCCCTCGATGTGCATCTTGTTGAGCTTGAGCTGCTCCATGTATCCCAGGGCTTGCAGCGAGCTCGTCGGCAAAGGCGTTTACTTCTACGGCTCGCTTCTCTACTACCACGTAGTCCCTTTCAAATGCTACATCTTGCGCCGCTCGCTCTCGTGCCTCCCTTGCTTCTTTCGTAAGCTTGTCTTCTCTCCGTTGCGGAGCACGTTCTCGAGATTGCACTTTCTCTGTAGGAGTCATATTTTTTGGCGATAGAGAATTCCGACTTGATTGTCTTTGCATGCCTGTCGCAGCCGCATTCCTTATATCTGCGGTAAGAAGTTCCTGCCGTGCGGGTGCTGTAACATGACTGACAAGGCTGGGCCGGCGAGGCTGGATCCCACTCTCACGGGAACCTTGATTCGATGCAGGCCGATCATGGATGCCCCGGGGTGGTGTGCCGGAGGATCGACGATGAATTGTAGATTCGGTTTTGGTGATGGTAGCTTGTGGGCCCTGGACAAGTGTTCTCCGAGGCGATTGAGATAATGTCTTCTCTGGGTCGGAGATGTTTGGTTTATCTACTCCCAGAGCACGACCATTGCCAGAGGGTCTATCTTGAGGGGATGAAGCTTCCGGTGGCGGCGTTTCTGATTGTTGTTTGGGAAGCTCCGCCACTCTATCTTCTTCGACCAAGCCCGGTATGTCACCCTTGATGACGATATTGCTAAAGAAATCAGCGAAGCTCATCCTCTCAACAGGGTTCCGCTTCAAAAGTCCTCGTATAATTTTCTTCATTGCATCGCTTAAGCAAACGTCCTCGGGGAATTTGATTTTATCCTCGCCTCGCTCAATCCGTCGCAGTAGCTCTACATGATTCGATGCCCTGAATGGTGGTCTGCCAACCATCATCTCATGAAGAACAGTGCCAACAGACCAAAGATCCGCCTTCGCATCGTACTTCTCGTACCGCAATATCTCGGGAGCCATGTATAGAGGAGAACCACACAGTGTTTCCGCAAGGGATGTCGATGGTAGAGATCGTGCAAACCCAAAGTCGGCAATTTTGAGTGTTGGCAGGGATTCAACACCAGCGAGAGGAATCAGAGACTGCTCATGAGCAGCGTAAGGGATTGTCTCCGGCTTCGCTTTGGCGTAGTAAAGAGGTGAGGGATCGAGAAGAAGGTTCTGAGGCTTGATATCACGATGAATGAAATTTCTGTCCCTCAAGAACTCCAAGGCACTAGCTAGTTGCTTCAAGAAATGTCTGACTATAACTTCGTTCAAGCCACCAGCAGGAGGGTTAGGGTATTTCCTAATCATATCTGCAGTTGTATTGTGCCGGGAGAGGGTATCTCGCTTCTTGATGAAATAGGAAAGATCCCCCAGCTCGCAGAACTCCATCACCAGGTGTATATGGGCGGAGGTCTCTTGACAATCGATCAGGGCGACGATGTGAGGGTGATGGAGGCCTTTGAGTATATGGATCTCGGAGTAGAGGTTCTCTTTGAGCTTCTTGTTAAGCTTGTGCAGGTCGACCGACTTGATAGCCACGTAGCCAGGCTTCTTCTATGAGACACCGTAGATGTTAGCGGAGCTTCCTTGGACCGAAGTGGAGTTGTTTTCAGTCATGCGTCGCAGTACGAATACGATAAGCAACAATGTGCGGAGACAGCTTGCCAAGACTTGGCGACAGGCTGGAGAACTACATACAGAATATGAAGCCTTGTAAACCGTTGCAAAGCTCCCTCGGCCAATCTCTTCCAACCTCCTGAAGCTGCCCACGGCCATCTCGCCTTGACCTGGCTCCCGAGTCCGCCGCACTGTCGAGGAAGTAGCTGCTGGAGTCGCCATCGTTGGTATTGGCGGGCTTAAACCTATCCGCGGGGTTTGCGTGTGTGTGTACCAGGATAGTAAACCAGCCGTATCACCACGACAGATGAGGATAGAGAGTTGCAGTTAAAGAATTACACATGAGGTGCAGATGGTGTTGGAGATCGAAGTGGATGAGCTGTTTGGCCGATGCAGGTTGCCGCAGTTGGCCAGGGGAAGGCTGTCAGTTTTCGAGCACTGATAGGGTCGAGGCTGTGAGGCGTGATGCAGGGTTGGTTGGCTAAAGGTAGCAGGCGAGCGCGGGGGTATGATGCGAGCCCGTCGGTTGAAAGGCGTGATCAAGGCTGTTTGGGTCAGGCGTGAGGGAGCGTGACTCGATTGGACTTGTGTAAATAGGCGGTAATATATGATGGGTTGGGGGGGGGTTTATTAAAAACAAAGCTCAGCAAAAGCGGTGCGGACGGACGACGGTTGAAAACAACAAAACAACAAAGATCAGGAAGGATAAGAATGATAATGATAGTGGAATGGTGATGATGATGTCCGGATGAAGCAGGTGTAAGCAGACTGCCCTGTGCCCTGGAGATGCCTGGAAGTGAAGAGCAGGCAGGAGTCATACATGATACAGTATCACCATACAAGTATGGTACCTAATGAACGTCTACGGGTGTTAGCGTGCTTTTGTACTCTGTCACGCCTACGATAGTTCTATTCTAGCGATGGGCGATAACGATAGCGATAAAGTGTCCGATAGCTGCTTCACCCCATCGTGACCCATCATCTTTCAACCCTTTTTGAACGGAACATAAGCTCAATCACGGCAGTCAGTGGCGAATACCCAGGTAAGGTACGATTGATTGCGGGAGCGGATTTGTTTCTGGTGCGACACAACATCCCAACCCCCCTCAGGTCTTCGGAAGCATCCTGTTGATACCTGTTCTCCCCCGCACATGGAGAGAGAGAGAGCAAGCCAGCTTTAACCGCACTTAGCATCTGCAGCAGCAACCGGGCGTCACTGGTTGATGCACCAGGCCTGTAGCAGCCGAGACCTTCTGTTGCCTGATTTTGATGGAGAGATTTGCCTTGCCGTTGATTGGGGCTCTCGGTGTCTGGTTTTGGTTTTAATATTTCATACGACGATGAAGCCTTGTCTCTATTTGTTTCCAGAAAGAACGAAGCCCATTAACTAGTCCTTCACCAAAGGATTACTGATCCATCCCCCAGATACCCCTTAGAAATTTCATGTCTCAGGCATGTAGCAAACTTGGATTCCACCAAACCCTACACTCCCCCACATGCTGCCAGCCTCCCTCCCCTTCGCCGTTCTCCGCAAGACCGGTCGTGAACTGCAATACCCTCGGCACCGTAACCGGACCTTTCCCCTTTATCCAGAATGTCCTCAGCTCATCCACAAACAGCATGTACCGTTTCCCTTCCTCCAGTTCCACAACGGTAACCTGGACCAGTTCACCACTCATTTTCTCAAAACCTCCAAACAACGAGCCACCCATCCATTTCCATATCGCTGGACCATCAGCGTAGACGGTCTTGTCTTGGTTAAAGAAGGAGGCTTTTTCAGAGTACCAGCGGGTGGAGGGACCGGAGTAGTCGCAGGAGTCGACCATGGCAACGTATTTTTCCAGAAAGGCGAGGACAGGGTGCGTGCGTGAGGTTTCGTTGAAGGGGCCTCGGTGAATGAATGCTTTGAGGGGTGCCGATGTGCTCGACATGGTGAAGATGGTTTTGGTGGTTTTGGTTGGTTCGCTAGGAGTGAGTTTTGTGGTGGGCCAGTATCAGCGAGTTGTCGTTGAGGATGTAATGACAAGTGGTGCGGCGAAGGCTATTCATAAATAATGTTTCGAAGTGCTTTCCTGGCAATTGCTTCACTCTGTGTAGTGGTCAGCTTACAATTCATCACTAATCAACAGCCTTCGCCGTATCACTCAAAACGTCACCACACCTCGGGACACCAGAGATCATTGCTTGACACCTGGTATCAGATGAGTAAACAGCCATTTTTGAGTGTCTTAAGCGATTTGAAGAAAGCGTATTGCAGCTTATTGTATGTTTTACAAGAGATGTCACCTTGTTACATCAACAAAGCTGCGAGAGAGATAAGAAGAATATGATTAGTAGGAACATGCCAATTCGGCTGTCGCATTGTATATAGACTCCAGAAGCTGCATTGCCTGTTGCATCCGCAATTCCCTATGTTGTCCCGGACGCCTCGCTAAATCGAGCAAAAAGTCAATCACATCCTCAAGCCCTTAACAAGCAGCCAAAGGACGACAGGAACAATAACGTTGTCGTTACCACCAGTCAGTACTGCCTCCGTAAGGCTCGCACCAGCCGCAGCAACTGCTGCCTTGCCCAGTGTCAAAGCCCAAGCGTCGCCTGTATCGCCGTCCCAACCTCCGATCAAGAGCCATAGTCTCCCCATACCTAATCCCAGAATCACGGCAGCAGCAAATGCAAGGCTGCCTTCAAAGCTCTTCCCTCCGCTCCAGCACCATCTTCGGCGCCCATATCGTCGTCCAACTAGCGAAGCCGCTGCATCTCCCATGCCAACACAGACCACCCCACTAATCATACTCAAGTCGCGACTCATGACATCCCAACCTTCCCAAGGAGGTTCTCCTATATGTTCAGTGGCTGCAAGGGATAACCATAGCGGGACAGCACATCCTATCAACAAGAAAATGTGAGATACTATGACAGGACCACGATGATCTCTTCCATCGACGTAGGGAGCCAGGAAATATGTCAAAGGCTTCGAGACCGGAGGCAGCTGGGACGCTCGGAAAAGATCCAATAGTAGAAAGATTGCAAGGACCAGTATCAGCGCAAGGGCCGCAAATGTAGGATCAACGAAAATGGTTGGGAATAACATCGCCACCATCATACCATGGAATACCTTTCGTCGTGTGTCAACTTCAACTGAACCACTAAGCCGGAACACAATCGCTAAACCGACTGCGATTGCTCCAAGGTCGTAGGCACAGATCAGCAATCGAATGTTTGCAGCACCCAGATAGACCTCTAGGAGCGGATCTGCCATGCCATACTCTTTCCATATTTGACGATTGTCGAACCGTTGTGGCAGACAAATCCAGTTTTCGAGGCCGAAGCTGATAGTGTAGGACCTGAACAACGGCAGATCACCAAGTAAATAGCCAAGAGCCCAGCCTACGGGTTCTCGTCCGTTTAAAGCCCATCGACTGACATATGTCCTCATACTCGTGACAATAATAATGAAGACAACGGTATAGACATATAAGGCGTTGAACCACTTAACAACCGTCGCCTGTGCCTCAGTCAGCGACAAGAATGATCGGGGTTTGGTAGACAAAGATTTTGATTTTCGAAGCTCTTTCCCATTCCCCGGAGGAACTCCAACATAGGATGGTAGGGTGTGTCTCCGCTGCGATTTCAACTGCGCTTGAAAAGTGCCTAGGGTTCCATTGATATTAGAAAACGTGAAAGATCCGTCATCATCGATCGCTGAGAAGGGAAGTAGTGTTGAAGGCAAGCAAGAGTTGACGGCTTCTTCTCTCCCAGCGTCGATGTTAAGCTTATCATGTCTCTTGTTTCGCCCGAGGTACATTGCAGACTTTCTAGGCTCGTCACTATCCGAGGCTTCTTGTAGGCCTGATACTAGACCCCACTCATGCAGGCGTCCTTTGAAGTAGTCATCGAGAGCAGAGAAGACAACGTAGCCTCGACGTGACCGGCGACGAGGATGACGGAACCGCCAGCTTGGTACACGGGCTAACGCGACCTCCCATTTGAGTACTGTGCCACAGAATATGAAGATAGATAGGCCTCCGATCCACAAAAGCGCCTTCAGGATAACAGCCTGAGGCGAGGTAGCTAAAAAGAACAGGTTGATCATGGAGACGGACAAGAGCTGCAATTCAGCCGGTAATAGACTTGTTGTTGTCAGACATCCTATAGAATGCATCAACGATTGGTGCAAAGGATATAGTAGCATGAGGTTCTCATGATCATGTGTTGTTCGAATGGGCAACGATTGCTTTTTCTGAGATACTGCGAGCGGAAGTAAAGAGAGTAGCCATTGTACTGAGCTGTAACCGGGAGGACCCTCTGAGAGTGGTATGATTTGATGTGGCATTGAAGAGATGCTCAGAACAACGTTGGGGAGTATTACCATCGGATTGGCAGCCGCCAGCGTAAATGCTACAAGGACTGGTATCAGGACAGGATAAAGCAGAGGGGCAGGGTCAAAAGCTGCTGGAATTCGGATACCGTGCCAAACTTTGTTTTCATAGCTGCCGCGAGCTCTGTTGTAGTAGAAAAGTCGGAACGGGTACAAGAGATATATACTTGATATGACAGAGCCATGAGCAAGCAGTTCTGCCAATCGGCGTTTTAGCTTGGTTCCTCTATTTGATAAATTGACATGACTACCTTTGGCCCACGTACGCAGTAGCAATTTAGGCACACTTCCACAAGCGATACATCCAACAGAACCTAGCAGAAGTATCTCGGTGACCCTTCGTAACAGCTCAGCCCGCCGCCTTTTAGCAAACTTTTCTCTTGTTTTTAGCCTCTCTTCATCAGTAACGCTCGGACTTTGCAAGCTCTTCCGGCGCCGCAATTGACGTTCCTGCGCCGGCCGCTGAGTCTCATCGTCAAGATAGGACGGTGTAAGGAGTGGGCTGGATATAGCGCTGAGTGCCTTAAGACCCTTCCGTTGCTTGATAGGCGGCGCCGGTAACCCTCTCAAGATGCCGCCCCTCTCATCGTCGGCTTCCGTACCGCTGTCGCTAGGGGATGTGACAGACTTTCTCCTTGTTCGAGAATCGACATCGAAATAGCTGATTCCATTGGGTCTAGAAGCATCCTCTTTTCCGGTTGAGGTCCCAATTATTGGTGTGAGACTCGAGAGGAATCTCTTGTCTCTATGGTATGGATGTGGTGAACGCGAAAGTCTTGGGCTTTGGTTGGGCAGCTCATTCTCTTTACCCAGTGCGTTGGGGGATGTTGGAATAGAATTGGCCGCATTCGTGGGCATATCGAGTCTACCAACCCTCAATCTCAAGCTTTATATCGGTCTTGGATATCTTTGCATCGTTCTTGCATCGCTGTCGAATCCCAAACGTGAACGATATGATCTAGCAAGCTCAGACACGAAAATGTTGAGAGCATGTGAAGCTCCGAAACGTCAGCTTTCAGTAGCCCTACAGTAAGGCTGCATTAACCGGCTAAGGCTACCATCTGTGGTAGAGTATTCCGTAAGGCATCCATGATTACCTTACTTACCACATCAGTAGGACGTCTTGTCGCCATTAATATTATAATGCTCCATGGATGACTCGAAGCGTAGGAAGTTTAGAATCTAGAATCTGGGGCAAGCCTGCATTACCTGGGACTGATGTTGCAGTGGTCTAATTCCAGGGCCTCCTAAAAATCCTCACATACAATTCTCTTGGGGCTCTTCATTTGGACTGGCGATGGCTACTCTATACCAACCATGCATTCAATCGAAGACGTTGTAACATAGAGCGAGCTGCATATTTTGAGCGACAGAGGCGGCTCCTATCATCAACATTCTGCAGACCACCCGCCCAACTTCAAAATGTCCGTTTTGTTCAGCAGTGGATTTCCGCAGCAGAAAACTCATGTCTTCATACGAATCGGTCCGCAACTTGTCTCTCGACAACAGAGTACGGTGACAGATCCGTGCCGTAAATTGCTATGGATGAAACTAGTAATTATCCCACCTTTCCTTCGTCGGTTCGTCCAAGGAATGGTCTCACGCTTGTAGGTGATCGCCTCTGAGCAGTCGGATCTCTCTATCATCATTGAATACACATTTAAAGAAAGTAGACTTTTCTTATGAGATCAAGCGTCAGCCGCATTTAAGTTGGCAATCCGCAGCCAAGGGAATTAGCCTGCAAAATACGTTGGTATTTAATTCAGTCTTCTATCTTTTGCATTATGCCCCAGTGAACCAGCCTTACAACTTCCCGGCAGCACCCTTCCCCAAATATCCATGCGTCTCTAACCACCCCTCTACATCTCCTCTATCCCTGGCTATCCAGCTCGCCTTTGCCCTGATGGAATCCGAGCTCTGCTCCAAAGCTCGATCAAAACCCTGTGTACTCCTTCCGTCGTAGAATCCCTTCACCTCTTTCAGCTGCTCCTCTGTCGTGAATCCAGAGGTACAAATCTGCACAATACTGCCCAGCATCGACAGTCTTGGCGGGCACTTCTTCTGCAGCTCATCCCAATTCGCTGTCATCCAGCTCCATAGCGCGCGGATGCCTTCGGCATCGCTTCGCATGCCAGCGATGGGGAGGTAAACATCCTGACCCTTGACCTCTTCGCTCAATGGGAGAGACAGCGTGCGGTTAACTAGCTTCTCACCCTTGGCACGTCCAAGACTGCGCAGTGCGGTGTTACGCTCATCAGCGTCTTTAGCTGTATGATATTCATTCAAAATACTCTCGTATTCTTTGTCGCCGCCGTTCTGAAGAACGATGGAATATACGCTGCCGCGGATATTGGGATGTATAGCTTGTCTGTTGCCGGCGGCAAAATCGCGGAACATTGATTGAGCAGCTTGAATGATTTTGGGATCGCCGGCTTGGCCGGCGCTGCCGAAAAGTAGAGCCTTGAACTGCGCGAGGATGTGGTCTTCGTTGTCGCTGAAAGACCAGCCTTTTTCATGAGCTTGTGGACTGACTAGGGCGCGCTGAAAAGATTTAAGAGCATCGCGGGTCTAGGCAGTAGAGTTAGCCGTGATTGTCAAAGACGATATAATCCGGGTGAAAACTAGATGTAGACTCAAAAGTGGCTTACCTTTTCATCCTCGAACACCCATGCAGCACGGATGGAAGATATCCGACTCAGCAGTTCGCTCCAAACCACGAATTCTGTTTCTCCATCGAAATTCTTCAGCAGTGATAGGATGCCAGATGTCTTCTGATATCCTGACGAAGCCAGTGCACCTGCATCAGCAATCATACCCGCGCGATCTTCGACGGTCAAAAGGCCATCCTTCGCTGCTTGACCGAGCTTCGCTAATCGTGCTGGGGTGTATGACGTGCGGTATATACCAGAGTGATCCGCATTAAGCTTGAAGAAATCGAGATCTGGGACCTTATAGTCATGCTCTCGTTCAGAGAGGGTGAGATCTTCATCGACTCCGTTTTTGGTTCTCAGACCCAAGAAAATTGGGAAGAGCGTCTTGTCTTCTTCAGGCTTCACGTCACCGGTTCGGAGGAAACGATTTTGTTTCACACTAATACTGTTTGATTGCTCATCTTCTGTAACCGAAACAACTGGATATCCCACATTTTTGGTCCAAATATCCATGACTTTCTCGACCGGCTTACCGCTAGCGTCACTCAATGCAGCCCATAGATCTCCTGTCTGTGTGTTACCATAAGCATGTTTTTTGAGATATCGTCGAATGCCTTCCATGAAGGTTTGTTCACCAAGATACTTAGATATCATCCTCAGTACGCAAGATCCTTTGGAGTATGATATGGCATCAAAGATTTGATTGATTTCATCGGCCCTCTTTACGGGGACTTCGATTGGATGACTACTCCGTAGCGAGTCAAGCGAAAGTGCACCTTGCAAGGTATTGGTTACGTAGCTTTGCCAGACATGCCACTCCGGGTAAAATTTGTTACAAGAGTACCATGACATCCAGGTTGCAAAGCCTTCGTTAAGCCACAGCCCGTCCCAGAAGTCCATCGTCACAAGATTTCCAAACCACTGATGGGCCAGTTCATGCTGGACAATTTCTGCTATTCTCTGTTTCGTTGACGCACCGCTTGTCTTTTCATCGTACAGCACATCTACTACCCGGTAAGTGATAAGGCCCCAATTCTCCATAGCTCCAGCACTGAAGTCAGGTACAGCAACCATATCCATCTTTGGAAGTGGGAATGGGCTATCAAAGGTTTTCTCGTAGAATTCGAGGGTTTTTGCTGCAAGATCTAGGGAAAACCGACCATGCTCAATGTCCTTGTCTGGCGTCGCGAACACTCTGACGGGGACACGAAAATTCTTCGTTTCTATACAATTCAGCTCGCCAATGATGAACGCTAGCAAATATGTAGACATCAATGGTGTCTTGTTGAATTTCACTGCTTTTCTCTTGCGTCCAGTAACTTTAGAGTCAACCTCCTTCTCTGATGCTGGATCCATATTGCTAAGACAAGTATGATGCTTATCGGCCACAAGTGTTATAGTGTATTGAGCTTTTAATGCTGGCTCGTCAAAACATGGAAATGCTCGGCGGGCATCTGTTGGCTCCATCTGGGTCGTTGCAAGGTATTTGGTGCTTCCATCGCGATCTTTGTATGATGATCTGTAGAATCCGGCCATTTTGTCGTTGAGATAGCCAGTAAAAGTTTGAGTAAGCTGTATTTTCGCTCCCGGAGATATGGACTTGTCCAAGGAGACTGTAGTGATCTGGGTGCCTTCATCATAAGTAATCTTCGGTGACGATGTGACCTCGTTACCGTCAGCAGAGACCGTTGTTGAATGAATATCGATTTCAAGAGTGTTCAGAGATATTGAGGCTGTCTCTTCTTGGACTTCAAGACTATGAGTATCAACCAATTAGCGATGAAAATTGCGAATAAGACGTATCACAGACGATCTTCCAGGTCCAGGGTGCCCTCAATAATACGTACTCGATGATGACTTTTCCTTCGTAGCTGAACTTCTCAAAGTTCGGCTCTAGGGTCAAGTCATAGTGTACGGGTTTCACATTGGTTGGAAGGACCTCGCGGCCCTTTCCCACATCCATGCTTCCGCCTGTGAGATCAACATTTGCTTTGCACATAGTCCGTCGATGTGAGCAGTGTCTCTTGCTTTGCTGAAGAACAGTAGTATGTGCTCGAAATGGCTTCTTGAGCTTAGGTGAATCGAATTGCGAGTTGGAACAGAAGTAATTCGAGGCTCTCAGACAAGACGAAGAAGAAGCAGCCCTATAGGAGTTAAGTTGGATGGCCGCCGGCTTGACTATACTAGCTGCAAGTCTGCTTGTCCGTAAGGTTATACGAATCATTGACTATGATCCCCGGGCTACTACGTGCAGACAGTTGCGAAGAAAAACGAACAAGGCATCTACACCAAGACAGGAAGGTTGTTCATCAAAAAGACGCGCTTACCCTAGAGGGCCTAGACACCTACCTTAGGTGCTTAGCTCACATGCTCGAGGCTCCCGGTCTTGGCGCGAACTTGGCGGAAAGAGGTTAAGGTACTCCGTACTCCGTACAGATTCCGCCAAATCTTGAAATCGTTTTTTCCTTCAAGCAAGTCAGTCCTCCCAGCATCATGTTATCTTCGCAATCGAGATGCTGGCTGTCTTAAAGTACGCTACATAGCGAACTCTTGCAAGACTATTTTACCGCAAAGTTTGAGGCAACCATCTTCTCTCAGTAAATGAAATGCCATAGAAAAGTCGGGACATCTAGCCATACACGATGTATCTAGGTAGATGTTAAATTCCTATCCTTGCCGGGTATCAGAATCTCAAACATAATCATGATAGGTAGCCTCCTCTTAAGAGTATCGACTAGGATCTCGCTAAGTGTATTGACTTTAAGACAACCCAAGTATTGCCTTCGTTGGAACGAGCTTCATGGTCTTCCTCGACCTCATTGACAGCTTTCTTCCTACTGTAGCATAGCTAGATTATGAACGCCAGGTCCGCTATGCCCAGAAAATGCATGTTTATAATACCTCAGACCAAATCCATCAACCAAAGACAAGCTACTGTTTGAACGTTTCACTTTGGCCACTTTGGCCATCCACGACCGTGTCCCAGCTGCAATTTCTCAATATGAGCTTTATAGGAAGTGAGATTAAGGATAAGCGTACCTGTTTCCATTTTTGTATCATACTCGGCATCTCTAGCATAGCTTGCTTTCTCCGATCGAGCCTCCCCTTCATGGTCCTCTCCCACTGTTTGCCCTTGACTCTTTGCCCGACTCCAGTACCCTTGACGCGTAGTCCTTGTTCCTCTCTCTTTCTTATCCTCTCTTGAGTGCCTTTAACCGTAAATGGGAGAAGCTCCTCTACGCCATGTGTCCTGGCCAGCTTCACTAGATCTGCTTGCCGCCGTAATGAGTAGACCGGATCATGCCATGTGCCGGTAACTGGATGCTTCTGTGATCGAAAGGGATTCGGTGCCTCAGACGGCGTATGTGCATGGTTTGTGGAATAATCATCTTGGTACGCGTTGAAATCCGCAGATGATGTACTGAGTGGCGTATTCGCAGGCTCGATGAAAGTATTGCTGCTCAATCCAGATCCTGGAGGCGGAGGATAGCGGGCGAAGAATCGTAGCAGTTTCGGAGGCAACGTCTGCGCAAGCTTGATGTACTTTTCAGGCATCGCCATCGTAGGTCTTTTGTGGAAGGGCGATGCGACTGAGATTGGCTCTTCGAATGCAAGGCGCTAACGGATTGTTAGACTTGGCCTCCGACTTCTTAAAAGTACATACCTAGATACCAAAAAGTTTCCAGCCGACCGCTTTGATCTCTATCTAATCTTACTTCTATTGGCATCTGTCAAAATGAACGGACATATTTCAAATGGCGATAGTTTTAAGACTTTACTTCCGCTCCCACCACCAGGGCCTTCAGAGAACCCTTCGTCTCCGCCTCCCCCTCCCCCCGAGATCCTAGCTCCACCCCCCCCTCCTGATGACCTCCCACCACCACCACCACCACCGCCATCTACAACGAATGGCGAACAACCCCCTCTGCCTTCAGAACCGAATAAGAAAAGAACGGGCTGGGGCGCTTCAAGCGGCCGGCAACCTCTGAGTGTAGAGGAGCTATTAAAAAAGAAGAAGGAAGCCGACGAGGCGGCTGCAAAGGTACGAGCCTTAAGTTACCCTGCTAGACCGTCAGATGTTCACCTTGTGTCTCACTGTAGTATCAGCACGAACCATACTGATGAGATTCCACTTGTTCAGCCCAAGTTCCTATCAAAAGCACAACGGGAGAAAATAGCACTCGAAAAGCGGGCAAAGGATGTTGAAGAACAAAGAAAGAAACATCGGTCCGAAAGAGCCGATCCTCAACCTTCGGCCCACCAGCATAACCAACACAGAATAAAAGTTCCGGCATCGGCAGTCTCTGGATCTAATGGATCTACTCGCCCTACAATACCAACGGGTTCTCGAGCTCTACGGAATGGCGAGATTCCAACCGGACCAGCCGCCATGCGCACGTCACAACCCATTAAGGGCTATGATTTGGTGCCGCCACCACCACCCAGACCAACAGTCAATGGTACAGCTGCCTCGAAAGGAGAAAAGCGACCTGCTGCTGTGGAAGAAGCCCAGCAAAACTTGATACGGCAGCGGTACATGGGTGCAGATCAAAATCAGTCTACCTTTTCCGCAAAGAAGAAGCGAAGGCGGACAACAGAAAAGAAATTTAATTTCGAGTGGAATGCCGAAGAGGACACAAGCCCAGACTACAATCCACTATATCAAGCGCGTGCAGAGACGAATTTCTATGGGAGGGGCCGTCTAGGAGGCTTTGCCGAGGATCTTGCCGATGGTGTTGCTCGCAAATACGCCAAAGCTATCGAGGAGAGAGACCATGAGTCCGGCAGCGTGCGAGCAAAGGAAATGCTAGAGATGGAGAGAAGAAGGAAAGAAGAAGGTGGGAGGAACTCTCTCGATAAGCACTGGAGTGACAAGAAGCTTGAGCATATGCGAGAAAGAGATTGGAGAATTTTCAAAGAAGATTTCAATATCAGTACGAAAGGCGGGGCCATTCCCAATCCTATGCGATCATGGGCAGAATCTGGTCTTCCGAAACGGCTCCTGGATGTTGTGGACCAGGTGGGCTATACTGAGCCTTCTGCGGTTCAGCGCGCTGCGATACCGATCGCTTTGCAGTCAAGAGATCTCATCGGTGTCGCCGTAACTGGGTCCGGTAAAACCGCAGCATTCCTCCTACCCCTCCTAGTCTACATATCTGAACTGCCAGTGCTCAACGAGATGACGAAGAACGATGGACCCTATGCGATCATTTTAGCGCCTACACGTGAATTGGCTCAACAAATCGAAATCGAGGCAAAGAAATTCGCGACTCCTCTTGGATTCACCTGCGTCAGCATAGTCGGAGGCCACTCGCTCGAGGAACAAGCTTACAATCTACGAGATGGGGCTGAGATCATAATTGCTACGCCAGGTCGTCTGGTAGATTGCATAGAAAGGCGAGTGCTAGTTCTTGGCCAGTGCTGTTACGTGATCATGGATGAAGCAGATAGGATGATTGATCTTGGCTTTGAGGAATCGGTCAATAAAATCCTAGACGCTCTACCAGTCGCAAACATGAAGCCAGATTCAGAGGAGGCGGAGGATGCAATTGTAATGAGCCAACACCTCGGTGGTAAGGACCGGTATCGGCAGACAATGATGTATACTGCTACGATGCCTTCTGCTATCGAAAGAATAGCCCGGAAGTACTTGCGGAGACCGGCTATTGTTACGATTGGTAATGTCGGTGAAGCTGTCGAAACGGTGGAGCAGCGTGTCGAGTTTGTTGCAGGTGAGGACAAGAGGAAGAAGCGTCTGCTTGAGATTCTCTCCTCCAGAGAGTTTCATCCTCCGATCATTGTCTTTGTCAATATCAAGCGCAATTGTGATGCTGTTGCTCGAGACATCAAGCATGGGGGCTACTCCTCGGTTACACTACATGGTAGCAAGACGCAAGAGCAGAGAGAGGCTGCATTGGCTTCGGTCCGTAATGGGACTACAGACGTCTTGGTCGCTACAGATCTGGCAGGCCGAGGTATTGACGTACCGGACGTCAGTCTAGTAGTCAATTTTAACATGGCAACTAACATTGAGAGTTATACCCATCGTATTGGTCGTACAGGTCGTGCCGGTAAAAGTGGTGTCGCTATGACATTCCTTGGCAACGAAGACGCAGACGTTATGTATGTATCTCGACGTTGGCTGAGTCTGTTGATATCAAGGATTTCGCTAATTCTATTTGTAGGTACGATCTCAAGCAGATGTTGATGAAGTCGTCCATCTCGAGGGTACCCGAAGAATTACGAAAGCACGAAGCAGCACAGCAGAAGTCGCAGAAAGGTGGTGGGCAGAAGAAGATCGAGGACAGCAGTGGTTTTGCAGGGAAAGGTGGCTGGCAGTGATCAGGTCTGGGTCGAATTATCAGTGGCTTTGGCAACTGCGGCGCTCGCTGTCTTGCGCGATCCCATAGGCTGCTCCTCTCAAAGCTTGTCTAAGCTTGATGAAACCTAAACAATTCTTCTCGCTCCGTAACTTGAGAGGTTTTTCATCTAAGTTGAGTAGTCAGGTTGTATTATGTAAAATTGACCATGGCAAGCGCACCCAAAAAAAAGGGGTTTGATACACTACATATCGCTACTGAATATTCTGTTCATCTACACATTGACAAGCTATAATCATTGAAAGAAATGATGTGACTGTTGTGTTGATAAAGTCCGACTAGAAGAGAGAAAAAAGGGGGTGCAGGAATTTCGACCGAAAGTCCCCACGGTTATCGTAGGGCTGTCATGACTAAGCAATATTAGTGGGAACGTGCAAAGCCTCACATTAACCACTGTTAAACCAAACAACAAACAAAACTACGTGGGAGGACGATAAATCACATACCCCTGCCGTCAACAACAGGATTAAGTCTGTACCAGTTTGAGGCTTTGAAGTGGCCCTCAGCACTATGGCTGACTATAGCTTTGGCGGTACTGACGAGGAAAACGCCGAACTGAAGAAGCTTAATGCTGAAGTTGTATGTTCTCTTATCCCATTCTGCAGTCTTGTTATTTACAGACGCGATATACTGACTGATCTCCATAGCTCGAGGATCCAGACAGCTTCGAGAATTGGGAGAAGCTTGTCCGTGCCGCAGAAGGGCTGGAAGGTGGCCTTAATCGCAACTCAAGTCCACAGTCTATTGTCGCTACCCGAGACATATACGACCGATTCCTCGCCAAGTTTCCGTTGCTCTTTGGTTATTGGAAGAAATATGCCGACCTGGAGTTTTCGATAGCCGGTACGGAGGCTGCAGAGTTGGTGGGTTACAAGAGTATTCTTGCGGGTGCAATATGCTGATTTTTCCAGGTCTACGAACGCGGCGTAGCCAGTATAACCAATTCCGTGGACCTATGGACAAATTACTGCGCTTTCAAGGTCGAAACAAGTCACGACTCCGATGTGATCCGAGAGTAAGTAGAGAAAGACGTACTTTCCTTCCCATAACTGCAAGAACTACAGTAGCGCCTCCTGTACACTTCAACGGTGACCAAGGACTTTCAAGTTGGGCTCTTACGGGTGAGAAAGTCGTAACCAGTTGTTCCAGATTGGCTTCTCACACATGATACTCAGGCGCTTTTATTTCCTTCGCTCACACACTGAACAACTTCCGATACACTAATGATGTGTTCGAACATGACGTTTGATGGATTTCATCGGAGCTCCAAGATGATCTGAGCACTCCCACATTTCATGTTTGCTGCCCTCTCTGCCACCTCCTTTGTTCTTTACTCCCTCCCCTTGACACTGGTAGTGGCTGATAGAGATGTCAACAGGCTCTTTGAAAGAGGCGCAACCTGTGTAGGGCTCGACTTCCTAGCCCATCCATTTTGGGATAAGTATTTGGAGTTTGAGGAGCGTCTCGAAGCTCAGGACAAGATCTTTGCTATATTAGACCGCGTGGTACATATACCTATGCATCAGTATGCCCGGTACTTCGAGAGATATCGGCATCTTGCCCAGCAGAGACCTCTACAAGAGCTCTTGCCAGCCGACATAATAGCTCAATTCCGTACTGAGATAGAGAACGAGGTTTCAGATCCGATGCAGGCGCAGCCCAACGTCAAAGTCGAGCGAGGCGAGCAGGAAATTGAGAGGGAGATGAGAACTCGCATAGATAACTTTCATCTCGAGATCTTCTCTAGAACACAGACGGAGACCACTAAGCGATGGACCTACGAATCAGAGGTCAAGCGTCCATACTTCCACGTGACTGAGCTGGACGAAGGTCAACTAGTCAATTGGCGAAAGTATCTTGACTTCGAAGAGGTCGAAGGCGACTATGTTAGAGCTCAATTTCTTTATGAGCGATGCCTAGTGACTTGTGCATACTACGATGAGTTCTGGCTGCGCTACGCTCGCTGGATGCTTGCTCAGCCTGGTAAAGACGAAGAAGTCCGAAATATCTATCAGCGAGCAAGCATGCTTTATGCCCCCATCTCACGACCGGCTGTTCGTCTGCAATATGCATATTTCGAAGAGATGTGCGACAGAGTAGAGCTCGCGAAGGACATCCACCAGGCCATCCTGTTCAATCTTCCAGGTCACCTCGAAACCATGATATCGCTAGCCAACATGTGCCGTCGACATGGTGGTCTTGATGCAGCCATTGAAGAATATAAAGCTCAAATCGCTTCCCCTCAATGCGATATTTATGCAAAAGCCGCTCTAGTCGCAGAATGGGCGCGACTGCTTTGGAAGGTAAAAGGGTCTGTAGACGAAGCTCGCCAAGTTTTTCAAAAGAACCAGCATTGGTATCTCGATAGTAGAGCATTCTGGATTAACTACCTCCTCTTTGAATTGGAGCAACCTACGAGCGCCGCGACGGAGGCGATCCAGTACAAGAGAATCAAGCAGGTCCATGATGATATCCGAAGGAAGAGCCATCTTCCTCCACTCACAATCAAAGATCTCTCCCACTACTACATGGTGTATCTGCTAGAGAGAGGTACAAAGGAAGCTGCAAAGGAGTACATGACGCTGGATCGTGAGGTCAACGGGTAAGTATCTGTTCAGCCCCGATCAATCGCGGATAGCTTACAAGTACCTCACTAGACCTTTCTCTGTTCAGACTGTCATGAAAGCTAAACTCGCCGAGGATGGAAGAGAAGCTTCGACGCAGAGGCGTATGATGATGGAAAATGGACATCCTGGCGTTGAAGTTGACGAGGCCGCGATTCGAAGAGGAGAGAATCCCTACACAAAGTACTACCAGCAGCAAGGCGAACAGCAACTTCCTAGTGATTCCCAGGTATGTCGCGGCTTTCCGATCATGCAGTAGCCTGCTAACCACCACCCATACAGCCTGCGCCATTGCGTTACCAGTAATGTCCTTAATATCTTCTTCTAGTTAACGCTTTTTTTCGCGAACCAAGGCTATGGTCGTCGCTACCTTTAGTAGCGACACCGAATGTAGGTCGATGAGGTCTTGTCAGCCTGTTGCTTCGAGGAGTCCCAACAAGTAGCTGGGCTGCCCACACCATATGTATGAAGCTTGTTGCTGTCCTGTACCATAGCTAGATTGTACATGGCCGTTACTCGGCTGCCTTAACACAATGCCTTGTGCGAGCCCATTCATAGAAGTAGCCTATCCACATTGCGAATTCCTATGTCCGTTGATCAATCACCACGATCAATGTATCGTTGCTACTTTCATTTTCCACAACACACATCATTTTTGCTTGAGGCCTGTGCTCGAAGTGAATGAAAGGGGCCAACTGAACATCATCAAATACAAACAATCTTCTTTTGCTTCCATCATACTTTCTTGCGATACAGTCCGTTGCCCAAGGGCAAATCTAATCTATCTAGACACCAAGATGGGCAAAAAGACAAAGTCAGTCGGATCATACACTTGTGCGTTGTGCAAGAGAGGCTTTACACGCCGCGCCACAGTCAAAGATCCTCACTTCCCACGCTGCGTTGCCAAGAACGGTAATCCAAAGGACCTAGTTTGGGACGAGCATCCGAGCTGCTGGGTGAAGCTACCAGATGGAACGAAGGGCAAGTCAGGGTTCAACCCCCCGGGTGTTTCTCTAAGTCGGGTGGATTCGGACGAGGTAAAACGTTGCGTTCGGTGATACGACGAAGATACTAATGGATGGCGGGTAATTTTAGGATGAGAGCATGCCGTCTCTAGATGATGAAGCCGATGAAGGAGACGAAGAGGACGAGGAAACGGAAGACGAGGATAAGGAGTGGGAAGGGGGATCAGGGGAAGGCAAAACAACAAAGACTGTAGGGAGCGAATTGAATCCTAGGCAGGGGCTTAACACTACCTCCTGGACTCCGAGCAACAGCTCGCCTGCTTCAGATCCTGAACCTACTCTACCAAAGGTATGTGTTCTTTCACTTACTTCGCGAAGCCGGATTTATATTGACCACAGTTTAGCTTGCTCCTTCACCTGAATTCAATACCCACAAACCCCACAAAACCCCGTCTCATCGTCTCCCACTATCGTATCTCACGATGAATCAGCTCGCCAACGTTGCGCTATCAGCCAGCCGTAAGTACGCGGGCTTGGGTGATGTGGAAGCCGCAGACATTTGGAGTCTCTGGCAAAACCTGGTCTGTTCGTTATCCCATCGTCGCGGTTCTCTACTAATATCGACATAGCTCCCTCAAGGCGTCATCAGCAGCATCATAGCACCTGCCCCCGGACAAGGTCAAAAAGAAAGGCAGCAAGCCGTTGTCTGGCTGGCTCAAGATGTATACGGAGCACTGCTAGTGGGAAGGCATAATCTAGAGGATCAATTGAAATTGGTCACGCTGTGGAGAAATATTACGAAGTCTTTGGGTGACAAGAAGGGTCTGGCGGAGATCTATCAGCTCTTGATGGAAGCGTTGGGAGAGAATGATCCGATGGTGTTGGAGCGGATTTACAGAGAAAATCCCGCGATTAATTTGGGGTTGATGTGGGATAGATCTCTAGCTTCGGGTTCGCCGGAACGGTCACACCTCTGAGAGGGAGTAGAAGTCTAAGTGTAGCCTTATGACTCTAGTTGGCACATTGGTTGGATCTTGGAGGGCTCAAGCTGGAAAAAGGGATAGACTTCTAGGTGTCCACTCCAAAGGGCTTTTGAACTAGACGCCGCCAGGCCCGACAATACTAAGGCCAATCATTTGTAATCACTCTGGATCCCGTGTAGACTTATGCATATGCTCAGTAGTACAGCCTCGCGTCGTTCTTCCGAGCGAAGGGACTCTGGGCGGCATCAGGCATGTCTTGACAGCTTACGAGAACAGACCTTATCGGTGGGCATGCCTGCTATAATAAAATGGACCGCTTACGTCGTGATCATAGGCTCATACAGCCTGTACGCAAGCTGTGGACCTACTCTCTAGATTTACACGATGACAAGCAAAAAGGCGTTTCAAGCCTTGCAGGACGCAGTATGGAAAGGCTCAGTCCCTTTGGAGATCCGTCTCTCACCCTCTGAATGCCGCATCTACGATAAAGCAGATCCATATCTTGTAAGACCTCATCCGTGCCGATGATCCTATGATGCTGAACCCTAACCGCAGATCCAATATGCACGCCTATCCTACCTCCCCTTTCTACTGCCTCGCCTCCACGCCTTCTTCGCTTCTTCGCTTATCAGTCCAGACGTGCCCCCGCACGCTGGCTGGTTCTCTTTTGAGAACGTATCATTGAAATGGCACTACCCCCTCGGTCTGCTCTACGATCTCTTCTCTGGCGCTGCTCCGTCGCAAGCACCAGGCGCAGGTCCGGAGGACCGTGATGCCATGGAAGACAACGGCGGGACACTGCCGTGGCGGTTGACCTTGCACTTTGATGACTGGCCAGCAGAGCAACTCGTAAACTTGGATGCGGACGGTAGGGTTCTGCACGATGCTTTCATCAACAGTGTGAAGGAGGCAGATTTCCTGAGGAATGGTACCGCCAAGGGAATAATGTCTTTGTCTAAGGATGATTCTACGCAGCTGTGGAAGGCTGTTCAAGATCGTACTGTCCCCACTCCGTTGCGCTGGAATACAAAGATTCTGAAATTTATAACCCGCAGACAGCCTCTCCACCTTCAACCCCATCTCCCAGAAGCTTCTTTACGCTCAAGGCGCTCCCCTCCGCCACATTCCCTTGAAGATATATCTCCCCTCCTCGCCTACCGCTTCCGAACCTACCACTGGACATTTGCGTGTCGTGCAGTCACTGATTACACCTACCTTACCAGGGAGTCGAGAGCCACAAACTCTGGGCGCGGCACTCCATGCTCTGTTGCCCACACTTTTCCCGAGTCGAAGAACGCCTATTCTTGCAAAGGCGGTGTTGCATGGCGCTGTATTACCGATGGGGGCCCTGGTTGAGGAATTGATGAGGGGTGCAGCGTATTTGGATGGGTGGGTACATGTTGGGGTTATGATGATGGGCTAGGGCGCATGAGGGTTTATCTAGAGCTTCAGGGTGGAGCATAACATGATCGTCGAATGAGGTTCAACACGGTAGATTGTAAGCTAGACTGGAAACCCCTAATATCTAGGTTGACATATGATATCCATAGCTGTTTCAGCTATGGCGTAAACGCAATGCCAGAATAGATGATGCAGCTGGTACAGGTAAGGTAGTATGACACTAGCATCTGTCTACTACTCTCAAGCCTCCAACTCCAAGAACACCGAAACTGCTGTCCAAGGTCTTTCCCTTAGCGGCTGAGCCTGCTGTATGATATATTGAGCTATGCAAACCGTCAGCAATTGCTTATTCCGTACGAATATTAGAAAGTGTTTATGTATGGACACCACGATCAGACGATAGTAGGAAAACCCAGACAAACGAATCAATAGATGATGCAGACGTCGGCAGCCTTGACCAACTTCGACGGGAGTTCGTCTGAATGGTCTGGGTAATGTTGCAGAGTTCGAGAATCAGAGGTACTTGCAGGGTACCTTTACAGACTCGGACATAATCTGTTCATTCAATGCTTTGAGAAACCATCCGGCACCGTTCCACTTACAGTGGTTTCCTGGTCCTCGGCAGTATCGCGGAGAGCCTTCATGAGCTGCATCATGCCTACCCGAGTTCTAGGGCAATTTGCCTGCCTACTGTAACAATTGGAATCGAACACAGGAGTACGACTCTCGACAACCTCATGCAAACCTTGCTCGTCACCGGCATGCATATCTGGGATCTCATACTCCTACCAATAGCCAGACCATCATGATCAGCTCGCGTGGCAGACAATGCTGCCTAGAACGAAATAATAGATGCTGTGTGTATGGGGCCTGTCAGTTCATGCTTTCTCCCATCAACGCTGAGATCATGGCGATGCTCCGTCTTATGAAAGATCACAGGCTTATTCTGGAAAGCAGCATAACTTCTGCGTTTACCGTTGTCCACAAGCCATTTATTCCCAAAACTCTTTCATCAGTTGTAAGCTTTTCATTACTCGTAAGTGAAGGCAAACCCTCGGGAGTCGGTTAGCCACACTATTCTAGCAGCGATACTGGATCGGATCAACATTGTACCAGCACAATCAAATCTAGTCTCAAACACCTGAGATTTTCCACCTGCTTACCTTGGAAGACATACCGCCCTCAGCCATCAGGCTCTACCAAGTCAATTACGGTTTCCTTATGCTGCAGAAGCCTGAGAGGAAATGCTGGTTGTCTGCACTGGTCTTCACTAGTTTGAGCAAGCTCTAGCTTTGCGTTTATGGACTGACTGTAGCTAGCCATCGCAGCTCGCATCCTATGGGTGCAAATAAGCAGTGTCGCAACAGGGGAACTGTCAAAGTTTGACTTGGAAGCAGCACATATGCTCAAGCAGGACTATTTCGATAAGAATAATGTGCATACTACCAGTATGGTTGCACCTTATATGAACGTGCTTTACAACACCCAGCTCTGTTGCTGATACACCACGGCTTTGCCTACCTCCTGTGCCTCTCATCATGGTCTTGAGGCATACTTTTATCTAGCCAGTGGGAAAGCGAAATAGGTTTTTAGCAGGACCGCGTCTTCTCCACCCTGCTACCTCTTTCTTTTGTGGGGCAGTAGGACTATATAATGGACGGACATTTCTTAGCAATATGAATCGACTAGGTTTGTCAAGTTTTTAGCACCCGGGAGACAGTACGTTATCTTCGACTTCATATACGCAGTACTGTTTCCAATATTATAGTATAACCAAATGCTGGTACCTCTCTCCACCAAACGATTGAAAGATATCGGAAAATCAAAAAGAAAGCAAAAAACGAGCTACGAGGCGTGAAGTATTTGGCTCTGTTGCAGTAGGCACACCAAGTCCCTGGCGGGTCTCGAGAAAGTCGCCTACAACAATGTTAGTATTCTAAAACGAGTATTTGCTAGCAGGATAGATTCACGGTAACTCTCTACAATATCGCCAACGTTCGTCGCAAGTTGGCTTGCATGTGCGTCCAGCTTTTCGCGATCGACAACATTTCGGATTGGGTTAAAGCTGGGTTTCCCTTTAGTACCTTGGGTTCTGTAGCCTTTGTGGTACAAATCTCGTAGAAAGTCAGTCTTTTCATCGATCAGTTCCGACTCTTGTTTAGCAGTTTCATCATGCCGGTCAATTGTTCCTTCTTCCTTATCGGTAGCTTCTTTGCACCTCAGAGTAATCTGGATAGATTCGTTTGCCATAGCAAGCATTAGAATACTGGCAAAGATTCCTGCCCATGAAGACAACTTCTTTGATCCGCGCAGCATCTGAGCGAGGTTTCCGAGAATGTCCTCCATCAACGTTACTTGCAGACTAGATAAAAGGAACTTCAACTGTTTGTTGAGCCATCTGGACGAAGTGTGTGTTCCGAAAGCCTGTGCAGGACGGTTCCATAAGCTTTGAAAGACCTCTTCCTTGCTCGACTCTGTTATGGTTATTGAGTGGGTCATGATTTGGGTCAAAACGATAAGTTTGAGGCACCGCCCTGGCAAAATCTTCGCAAGCGTCCGTCAGCCAGATTCTCATCAAATCAAGGTGTGGGATGGTTCACGTTCATGGTGGCTCTGTGGTATCTGTGCAGAATGTATAAAAGATCCCTCTGCACTTCGCAGTCGACTCCACGATAACAAGCGTTCGGAAAGCCTTGGAAGTCTTTTTCAAGGACATCATTGAGATATCCAAGTAGCCGTGATCGGCAGTAATCGATTTGTATGAACAGCATGCCCAGTGGTGGTGAAGGAGCCCTAACCAAACTCAAAATTCCTGTGTTAAGATCTTTTTTGTACTGATTTTGGTACAGAAGACTATCTCCCCAAGGCTTAAATTCTTGAACATCACATTTGATCGGCCTTCCATAGCCCCATGTTACGTACACGGTCAATTGGTTACCTGTCCACTCATAGACTCGCGCGCGGCAGAACTCCTTAATGGCGGCGACTTGGTGTTGATCTAAAAGACTCGCTAACATAGGGTTATTTCTCGCTAACCTTGAGGACGCAAGCTTTTCCTTACCAGGAAGAAAGACTTTAGAGAGGTCTGGAAGATAAGTTCTGTCACAGATACCCATTATACAAGCTTGGCAATCCGTTCCGATTCCCACAGGTGTACACTAGCCTGAAATGTCAAGACAGCCCCTTTACTTAAGGGAGAAAGTTATCATACCGTGCCTCTCACCAGTGTGCAACGCCAACAGCTTCTCCTTTTACGCGTTTTTCTAGCATTCTCTCGTCGCTGTGGGTCAAGTCCACCGTGTCGGCCGCCCTTTTTGTTCGACTGTATTGTGATGCTGGGCAGTATATCATCGACGGCGCAAGAGCTATCGCATGCATTAGGTGGTGGTCCAACCGGATTTCCCAACGGAGGGCTTCCGACAGCATTGAGTAGCTCTGTGTCGCCTTTAGCATCATCTGAGTGGCCTTTGGAACTCCTCCTTCGTCGCTTAGCCTTGCTTGCGTATTGTTGGGGAGGGCGTTTTCCTAGATGCTGCACCGCTGAAGGAATTGTATGCTCAGGCACAAACAGAGCCTCATCCGACGAGAAGATACGACTGATTCGATTGTCCGATACACTATATGTAGACCAAGGGGCGCTTGCGGACGAGTCACAACGCACATAACGAGGGATACAAGTGGCGGTTGCCACTAAGTGATCCCGACTTCGGATATCCTGGTAACCTTCAGGCAACATTCCAGATAGTATATCGTCATCGGAATGCTCATGATGGGTAGTGAGGGTAGATTTGGATTCTCGTAGGAGATTCTGCTGTCCGCTCGAGCCCACGGGATTACACAGGTTTTTGGAAAAATACTCTGTAGTCATTAGCTCAGGTACAGATCTCAGTCAAGCCTTGGTTCAAGGGGCTCACCCTGAGTGCCATTGTCCCAGGGTTCCATATCCATCGCCATCTCAACAAAACTTGCAGTCCCATCGTCTTCGCTGTAAAGGATCTGTCCTGTTGATCCAGTACTCTGAGAGCTTGATGCTCCTTCGAACCACTCCATGCCATGAAGAGTGACTTGCTGTGCAACGAAGGGGTCCAGCGTGTCTACGTCCACACTTTCGGACAGCTCCAGTACCCGTCCTGCGCCGTCAAGGATCGAGAAGCTTTCCATATGTAGCGGTTCATGTGGCAGGCTGTCTTGAGGCGTATGTAAGTTGTACTCAAGGTCCGACGATGAAGCAACGGAATCTCCAATTGGGACCAGCGGTATAGCGTTGTGGCTTGCGGAACCCGATGCTAAATAGCCCATGGTGCTGCTCTGATCGCTTCCAGACGCCCATAGGGTTTCTCTGTATCGTCGATGAGTGTCGCTGTGGGTATCTGGATGATGTTTTTGATCCATAGTGGGTGCAAGCTTGCGTGTGCTGGAACTGCGATGATATATGAAATAACAGCTAAATAGGTATCTCTTAATAAGTCAATACGCCTGACGGGTGATACTCAAAGGCTTGCTGTCAACCAAAGTCAATCGCTAAGAAGGTGGCACTACACAAGATTATTGCGATTTGGGGGGCCCCGCCAGTTGATAATTCAAATACTGGATGGGTGGGAAAGAATACCCTAATTTCCAGCAACTTCCGGTGAAGATGCGTACTTCCCATCGTTTTTCTATAGTGTCTCTCGCCCTTTCGATGTCGGTAAGATCAGTACGTCCACCCAATTCGGAATAGGCGAAGATCTCCTCACCGGCCCTCGAAGCTTTCCCATTCGTTGCAACAACCATAACGGAAGTAAGGCCTGCGCGCCTTTCAATCTCTTGTTGGAAATGTGTTGTACACTTGATATTGGGCAGCTAAGCACAATTATATGCGAAGGGCAGCCAATTGCTGGTTGTCGTTCTACCGTGTAAAGGCTTGCAAGCTATTTCGGCCTTCATAGTGTGCCTACCGCAGAGCCTGAGCTCGAGACCAATGGAGGAACCAACAGCAGACCTTCCGGGGGCTGCCAGTAGGACTGAGAAATACAGTGCCAGAAAAAGCCCACCAAATGACTGAACTTCGATCACATCGCGCCACTGCTAAGTCTATGTCTTTGCTGGGTTATCTGAGAGTTGGGGAAAAGAAAAGGCATAGGCTGGAGACATTGCCAAGCTTTACGTGCCGTTTGTAGAGTCACGAGATCTTGCTTTTGTGTGGCCTTGTAGGATGAATTGACCCAAGAGTCGCTCCTAAGACAGAGCTTCGCTGAAGTACTCGAAATTCTCATGCGGAAGGGTCTTCATATAATAAGTTCTCCTATCTGTGGAGCCGATCCTTTCCATTTCAGATGAATTTGCTTCATTACACTGAGATCAAGCACACTTTCTTGAAACAATGACGTTGTACATGCCTCTATGGACATCAATGGTTAAATTGGGAACTTAATTGCCCACACAACTCGCTCAATCGATGGACATAGACGTTATTGTCGCTGGCCCCCTTTTACAACAAGGCGCTCCAAAGCGAACAGTCTCCCGCAGAACTCGACCAGGAAGGCAGATATAGAAATTCCTTACTACATTTACCCGGACTATTGCAGAACGAGGCTAGGTCTCGAATGCTCGGACACCAACAGAGTCTCAGGGCTGGTGCAGCCGTAAGAAGCTTCCTTGAGTCACTACCATGGAATCGACAGCAAACGTTCCCTCCACCGCCAATGTAGGCTCTGATACACCGCCTGGCTTACCTGCTGCCTACGTTTTGTAGGTAATCTGGTTGCATCAGATCTCGATCATAGATTGGGGCGCATCCGAAAACGCATACCTACCTTTGCTTTTGTATGCAAGGACCCCGATTTCGCCTAGGGCTTATATTGATGGTGTGGTGGGGTTGCGGTGTGGACTCCTTTAGGGTCATGATCTGTCAAAATCTGCTATGAGCATCCTCGAAGCCATCCCGCGGTCATTGACCTGTCTTGTTTTCGAACCAGTTGGCCTCAGAACGCAACGTAAAGGTACGATGTGCGAGGTAAAGAGTGAAGCGTTGCTATGAATCTAATCTCCCCATAGTCGACAGAAGAGAGTGACTGACTTGCCCCTTCCTGCACTACAGTACCAGTCAAAGGTCCTCTATCAGATCCTTATCCATAGCAGGCTCCTTGCTCACCAGGGGATCCATCCCTTCTACAGCCACCATCGCCTAACAGGTTTGTTTTCGCCTTCGCCATGACCTCATCCTCGATGCACCTTAACGCACGACATTACCATACGTTGCATAGAGGAGAGCAATGTCAATCGTTGACGACGTACCAACCGAACCATTTTCTGGTGTAATGCTACATACAATACAGCAGTGGCAGACCAAAAAATGAGGAAAGCCTTTGACCGCCTCAATCGAGAAACACTCCTCCAATCAGGTACAGACTGGTTCTTGATTCCAAGGCTCCATGGTCGTACTTGATCGACACTACCATTGAATACTTCTGGGATATCCATGAGAACAAAAAGCGGCCGCCAGAATTCTCCAGTACTGTATATACGCTCAGCAATGAGAACTGACAATAACCATTATGAACAAGTGGAAGAAATATAACTTCAAGCGATCAAGATCAAATACGTATCTACCGAGCACATGGGGAAAGAACAGATCCCATAGAAACAAAGACAAACGTCCCAATGCGAAAGAGACAAGGTTCGGGCGAAGATCCATCTACCTCAGGCAGTCGCTGCGCTGTCATCGTAACTAGAACCTTCCTCTCCTCGACAGCCTCGTGGAGCATAGGTGCATGTTAGATTTGATGTACTGAAGATACTATCCATACGATTCAAAACCTCCCTATCAATTACGTCGACCCAACAAGCTATGGATCAAACCGGCACCTCTACAACTATTCGAAGCTCAATACCGTCTTCTCAATCCCTCCAGTGTACTCTTCCGACCTCTGTGCAATCTTCCCATCAAACAAGAGGAATCCATATGGCGTCTACTATGTAGCCGGGTAATTGTTAATACGATATGCAAATACAGGGGAGTTAATTGGTCGCACTGCCAAAACAATCGCTAACTGTGGCTTTCGTATTAACAACATTCAACCCAGATACCGTAGTATTCGCCATCTAATACACGCCCACGAAAACCGTGAGCTCGGCTCCTTGAGTACCTTTTCCTCATCTTGAGTTGTGCGAAGCCGTCAACCTCGAGCGATTCCGAGTCGGGGTTTCTGTTTCAATTGAACGAGAATTGCGAATCTTCCACGCTCAGGATTTGCTTGGTTTTCCTCTCTACAATGTCTCGAACAATTACGGATAGCGCTTAGTCTTTCCAGGCAGTACGGTCCAAGAGAGTACTTCACGGGGCGGGAAGTTGTATTGAACCGATCATTTCATAGAGTGTCTTCTTACTCATGCCAGTCTTTATCCAGCTCAGCGCCTTCCTAGAAGAAAGATGTACAGTCCGAAAAGGGAAGCGCGCTTGACGCTCCAAGATATCATCCAAACCACACCACAACCGAACCGCACAAAGTGTCCCCTATTCAAATCACGGGCCCAATCCCAACCCTACAGCACCCCTTCCGGCATCCCTTCCGGGCACTTATCGTCCTTACAAACCGGATGAATCCGATACTCATATACTCCACTCCCCAAAACATCCCCCTGCCCCTCCACAACCTCCAACCCCCCATAATCCTTCCACCGATCCATGCACAACGGCGCACAAACCGCCTGCACCACCCTCGGATCCAAACTCTTCCGCTGCAGCACATGCGAATGCTTCAACGTCCGATCCACCCCGCCCAAATGCACATTATCCGCCCGCCACCCATGCTGATTAAAGCAAAGCTGGCTGCCATTGAACACGCCCCCGTCGCGGATATCGGCGCAGTACTTCCCGTGCTGGAAGGCCATGCCGTCGCCGCACCAGGAGCCGTGGCCCTCGGAGGAATCGCATTTGTAGTCGACGCTGTAGGTGAGGTTGTACGCGAGCGAGTGGTACTGGTAGAGGTAGTAGGAGCCGGACATGCCGTAGGGGTAGGCCATGGGGGTGGCTGCACCGGTGGTGTAGGCGTTGGTGTGGCAGTAGCAGTAGGTTTTGTGGAGGATGTCGGCCGGGGAGGTCCAGGAGGGGCGGTGTTTCCAGGTGAGGGTTGGGAGGGGGTGAAGGAAAAGGAGGAGAAGGGGGAGGAGAGTGGTGGGGAGCATGGTGTGGGGTATTGAAAGAAGGGGAGTGGTTGGATTTCTCGGGGAGGTGAGATGTGTAGGCGCTCTAGAGCGCGAGGTATAGTAGAAACAGTGTGTGTGTGATAGATATAGTAGAAATCCCACCCAACACCGTCCAAAAAATCAAGATTCTGGACGAGGGAATTTCCAAGCGTTACGAAAAAGAATATTGTGCACACATATATATATATATATATTATCGAAACTCGACTCAACAAAAGTTACTTAACCTCGAAAAACAAAATAAAACGAACCACGGTTCCTCACTCCCCCATTCTGAGCAAGTTATCCCAACCCCAACCTCACACCCAGTAGTCAGTCTTCCTACCAAAAATCCCACCGCGGTAAAAAAAAAATCGTTCTCACTTTCTTTTTCACCAGAAAACATTCCCAAATCGGCCTAACTAACGCCTGTACCCCCACCCCCCCCCAAAAAATAAAAAATAAAAAAAATTCCCAACCAACTGACCCCAAATATATTTCCCTCCCTCCATTTCCCAATTTTTATTTATATATATATACATCTAACCCCGAGAAACGGCGACCGAGCGAGAGAAAATAAAAATAAAAATAAAACCCCGCGCAGCAGTCTCTTTCCCGAAAGTTTTCCAAGCTGTCAAAATTCGAAATGTCTCTACCAACCCATCTTTTTGCGGAAACTTTGTTTCTTATTAGTTCTGTACTCTCGATCTGTATCTCTTGGTTGGGATATGGGTGTGGGTGAATTAAGGTAGATTAGATGTGGGGGGGGTGGTGGTGATGGTAAGGGAGGGAGGGGGGGTTCCGAACTGTGTGAGTGGTTGTGGCGTTGCTGCTGCTTGCTACATATCGCATAAGGTAGGGCGAGGGATTTCTTTCTGGGGGCTTATTTTTTCTCTCACATCAGTGGTTTTTTTTTTCAAATCTAGATGGTTGTTGGGATGAGGGGATGTGTATTTTTATTTTTATTTTTTCGTCTAAGCTTTGCTGATTTAGGCTTTGGTGTTGTGGTGGTGGTTGGTTGGTTGGTTGGTATCTCGTTTCTGTGTGTTTGATGGAGACCCGGGGAGGGATGGTTTTTGTGAGGAGGGTACAGTTCCCTTCTCGGGAGCGTCTCGTTGAGGGAGCATTTGAGTATCCGATTGGTCTTTCTGCCAGCGTCCATGGTGATTGGAGAGAAAAGCTCAAACGGGTAAAATTCCCCGGAAAAAAAACCCGCAAAAAAATCGCTTCAACATCATCTCCACACTACGAAGTCTGCACCTCCGCACCACCACCAACCACACCCGTCGAATTCAGTGACCCCCCCGCCACCGTCCCCGACGGCTCAACCCCAATCCGAATATTCCTCTCCACCTCGCTCCCCGTCGCCATCATAAAAACCCCCACGCTGAAATCCTTCCCCACCGCCTCCCACCCCAAACCCCGCGCCAAATCCCCCGCGTCCCCATAACACCTCAGCGACACCCTCCGCAACGCATTAAACACGTCCTGAAAACTCAGCACATCCGCGCGCTGGAACGGCCCCTTCGGATCGCCCGGCAGCGGCGGCAGCGGCGGCAGGTCCGGGAAGTCCCACAGCATGGCGATGACGACGGTGCAGGAGGCGATGGTGTAGCGACGGGGGACAAGCATGGGCGGGTAGCGCGGCTGGGGCGGGGGGGTGCGGTCGTGGAATTCGTAGCGGGTGCCTTTGTAGTGAATGTAGTCGGTGTAGAGGAAGCGCTCGACGGCTTCAAGGCAGTCTTCGGGGCGGAAGGTCGGGGTGAGCCAGGCGGGGGAGGTTGTGCACTGGGTTCTGGTGTTGGCGGTGAGGGCGGGTGGAGAGGAGCGTGGGAGGGCTGTTGCGGTTGCGAGGGAGGGTAGGTGGGAGAAGAGGATGGCGGTTATGATGTGGGCTGAGAGTAGGTGGTGCATTGCTGATTCTGGGGTTGGCTACGTTGGAGTTGGGTTTGGATTTGTAGCAGTAAGAGATCTAAATGAGATGAAAGTGAATCCGACCCTATGTGGACGGCATCGCTTGTCGGCTACTGTATCGTGTCCGACGAATGGACGAGAATGTCTGCCAGATATATCAGTGTCTTCCGACTGCCGCTTGTGTTAAGCGCCCAGAGCTCTGTGATGGAGTCAACCATAAAAGAATAAAAGTCGCCGAGAGCCAGATGGCAAGCGCAAGACATATGTATCTCTTTATTTTTGAAGACAATATTGCCGTCTACCCTTAATATGAACGAGACTGTGCCGAGCTGGATGAGTCTTAGGACTTTATCCGCCAGAGAGTTGAGCTGTTGTCGCTGTAAACTCCACAGTCTTACCTCTTGTTTTCTCAGTAGAAGCCTGTAGACCATGGCTCATTGCTCACACAGTACAAACGGAGCAAACAAAGCATCAGCCGATAGGGAAAGAGGGAAGGTTCGCCAGATATAAAGCAGCAAAAAGGTCCAAAAGTAGGTATAACAGGAACAAAGGCACAAACGTGTCCACGGATGAAAGGAGATCCAGGAACCAATTTTTTTATAAATGCAGCTTTTGAAATATTCATGACAAATCGCAAATAGATAGCAGTTCTGGGATATCCAATACCTCCACGAGTTATACTCCACGATTTATAGCAAGTACCTATAATCCGGACTCATATCACCCTTCTCCGTCTTCTCAAACTCTGTCAACCCCAAATCCGTTGCCGCTTTATCCCGGTTTCGGTTCTGTATGAAAATACTCACGAAATAGACGATGCAACTTGCGGCACTCAAACAAATGAATCCGATGCAGATACTATATCCTCGTTTGAAGCGTGGAGCGTCCTTTGCTATAAATGCATAGGTAGCAATAATTCCCCCTATATTGCCAAATCCTATCTGCCAAGCCGTCCCAATACTACGGCGGTGATGGCCTCCTAGGTTCATGTTGAACCAGCAGACGATTACGGGCATAGCGCTGTACGCTCCCATGGCGACAAGGAAGAGCGCAGCATACTCCACGTTGGGTTTCGTGTGAACGGTTAGAAGGATAGCGAATCCGGCAATGGCGATGGATATTGGTATCAAGGTAAAAGCAAAGCGGTGCTTTGTTTTGTCCGAGAGGAAGGCGATTACCATTGCAAAGACAAAAGCGCATGCCCATGGAGGAACGCTGTGAAGCTGTGTGCCGATCTGCGAGTACCCGTAGCCTCTGATGATGCCAGGTGCGAAGAATGCATAACTGCGAATTGCGTCAGAATACTTTGCTTTCAGAGGAAGTAGAAGTTCCACATACCCATAAGCTGGTACAATCAATCCAAAATACATAAATCCTCCGACAAAGATTTTGAAATCTTTGAAGACATTGACGACGTCTCTGACACCGATTGAGCGTTCTGCAGCGCTCCGTCCCTGGTCCTTGCGCAGCCTTGCCCTGACGTATGCACGCTCATCATCCCCAAGCCATTTGGCGTCCTCGGGAAAACTGGGGATGAGGAAGAAGAAGGCGAAAGCAACTACGCAGGTAAGAGTACCCTGAATTATTCACAGACTTGTCAGTGTCCAGATACTCAACAGGATCAGTCTCTTTACCTCCAGGATGAAGATCCACCTCCAGCCGTGGTAACCTCGCATTCCATCCATTTTCCCAATAGCAGAAGCCAGAAGGCCTCCAAAAGCACCAGCTAGACTGGTACTGCCGAAGAAGAAAGAGTACCGACGCTGGGCTTCAGAGCGCTTGTACCACATTCCGATCAAATAGAACGAGCCAGGAAACATGCCTGTCTCGGCAAGGCCTAGGAAAAATCGAGTCGCAAGCAGGCCACTGTAATTCTTTACCAATCCTTGCATTATCGTTACGAAGCCAAAAAGGAACATGCATGCCGATAGCCATACATGAGGCTTGAGCTTTTTCAAAAGGATGTTCGAGGGGATCTCAAACAGGATGTACGGTATAAAAAATATGGTGAGCGCCGTGTTGTATTCCGTGCTCTTCAGCTTAAGATCCTTTTGCAAGCCAAAGATCGAAGCATTGGCGATGTTCGTCCGGTCGAGAAAGGCTAGCAAGTATAGAATACTGAGGACTGGGATGACTCGGAGGTCGATCTTGGTGACCAGCTTTCGCTGCGTTGTATGCGATGGACATTGCACATGGAGGTCGTCGTCATGTTCGGCGTTGGGATGAGCGATATCTGGGTCGTAGTAGTTGTTCACATACGGCTGATCATGCTCCAGCGAGGAGTCCGGAGAAGCCGATGTCTCTAAAAATACATGCAATCAGCAAATGTTGTCGCCAAGGAGCGAACTGATGGCACACTGACTTTCTCTTATTGCCATTCCTGCGCCTCAAGTTCGGACAGCTTTGTGTGAGCAGGAAGAGTCCGCCACGACTTGGAAGTGATTTTACAAGACCAAGACGGATGACAGACGACAGATGACATTAATGCATCCTGCAAGTAAGCTTCATGCGGCAATCCTGACATGTTGGGTTACATGTCTTTTTTGTCGTCCATTTCCTTAACCCCACATCTCGGCACGGATGGCCGCTTAGTCTTGAACTGATGGCTTGTCATTGGCAGGGTTCGAGACCTGTGCCTCTGACTCGCAGACAAGCTTTCCCCAAGCGCGTACTGTGTAAGTTGGAGAGAACACGTGATCGAGCTAGATCGGACCCTATCTAAACTTCGCTGTTCGCACACGACAGTATAAACGTATAAACAGAGAGCAGAAAGTAAAGTATTAATGAACATGATAGAAAAGTATTGCAACGAGTATGCTGGCAACGAGCATCCTGCCGATATGTCGGCTTCACGCATCGCTGTGTGAAGCAGTTTGCCTCGCCACAACATCATAGCCGAGAGATAACTTGCTCGGTATCCTTTACTTCCAATGCCATGCATTCTATAAAAGCAAGTAAAGGTCTTGCCGATTCTTCCCTTTTTATATTGAATATATATAAATGCACTGTGGCTAGACACTATCATGGACACGTAAACTGATAGTCTTCGAGGAAGCTGGATATTTATTCCCACACTTTCAAACTATATTCATATGACGAGTGTAAAGGTGATTTGTTGGTAAAACGAGTAAGACTGTGGTGAACTTTGGCGGACGATTTGGTATTCGAGAAAGAAGTAAAGGAGTTTGAGCCTTGCTGATGGCTTTCCTCATTGCCTCGGATAGAGTCTTGCAGTCTCTGGGCGTGCAAGTACAGGTATAAACGAGACGCCGCGTTCTTTACATCACTATCTCTATTCTCGACGCAATAACGACGGACCGTTGTAGGATGGGAGCAATTCCACAACCGTAAGTGAGAGGACTGCTGAGACACGGAGCAGGGTTTTCGTACGCTATTCCTGTGGGATGGGTGGCATCTTTGCTACTGATAGACCCGGACATAAAGCTTATGATGTATATCATACAACATGTTCTCTGACGGCTCTGAGTCAGTTTTGCCACCATCACCACAACCGCTTTGAGGCTATCCTGGTGGTTACCCTGCGCCAACTCATTCAGCTGGCAGTCCGGCATATCTCATCCCACAGCCGAGCAACCCAGGAAGACTTGATTTGGGTAACATGAAATCAGTCAACTCGGGGTCGGTTATCTTTAATGACGCTGTTGCCAGAGCATGGACATCGTCGCCGAACAGGATGTCTTTTTTGATACGGGTCGAGCAAAGGGCAGTACGGTCATTCTTCTCAGTTCACCTCTTTTATGGCTTTAGGCGTTTAGGTTGCTCCTTGGACCGTGAATGAGAACCCAATTCTAGAACGGTAACATGCCGGCGCCATGGAATATCATTCGACCGGCTCTTGAATTCACCCAACATTCCCATCGTAATTAGTGATCCTCTGTACCTCACGTTCACGTCTCACCGCATTAGGTCTATCCTGACCCTTTTTGAAGCTGGTAAAAAAAACGTCTTTTCACAGGGGCACCTCCAAGTGCACATAAGCATTCTCGTCACAAGTAAGTCTCTGCATAGAAAGTGCAATTTGGGCTTCGGAGCAAGAGAATCTGCGACACAAGTATCGCAGAAGCCTGGTGATGTGGAAACTCTCGATTTCGTCTGGTCATGGTCATTCCACAAGCTCTGAAATTCAAACAGCAGCGAGCCTTGACTGACCCCAGCACATCTCTTCCAGTGACGGACGCGTTGTCGCAAAAAAGCAGCCTGACGAAGCGTAAGGCAGATGATATATCTTCTCTTTCGACAAGTAGGCCGGTCAAGAGTATAAAGCTAAGACTGAATTAGACAAGTACAACGCAATTCTCGCAATTATTCCTTGTGACGTATGGCAAGAGATTCTCCTAAGATGCTCACTTGGGTCTCTTCTTAAGGCCCGAAACCATCTAGCGAGTTTCTGTCGATCTTGTCTTCGGGATCGGTTTGAAGGGAGGCAAGGTCCCGGACCTGTGGCCAAGAGCTACATACCCGCACCCCCAACCGGTCTCACAGAGCTCCAGTACGCCGACTTGTTGGTTGGCACAGGTTGTCAGAGTATACATTGCGCCAGTGGTTGAAGGACTCGGACGTATTGGGCCTTTCAACGCAGATGGCGCAATCACTGTCTTCGCATGAACACGATACAGGTATGATCTACCCTACCCTCGATAAAATCTCCAACGCGACTAAAAGCGTTGGTGATTTGGGACCCTTGAGATGGACAGAAAAAGCCCAGAGTACCCCGGCATAGAGGACTGCGTGCCTATGGCACGTCCCGTCTCGCTTTATTCAGTCGTGTGTATGCCAACTTCTATGCCCGAGACTCCAGCATGGGGCAACCCGGATGCGTAACTATAGACTCGAAATACGTAGCCCATGACAGTTCGGCCGTGGGAACGTTTTATGAGGGACGACTATGATGCCAACAAGGAAAGACAGCATTCCATACCGGATGTTATCCACTTCCCACCCTACTATGAGCTGGCGAGCTGCGTCGAGCGAGCGGACCTGAGTACGAAGATTGCTTTCCCCGAGCTTTTTCACGTTCAACAAACCCTCTCTACTTTTTCCCCTAAATCGCCCAATAGAAAATCTCCAAAAACACAGCTCAATTGTTCTCGTTTGACTGTTTTGAAAAAGGGTATTACGATCCTAAGCAAAAATCATCGTTCTGGGTTTTTGATTCCGTAATGTGGGGGGTAAGACAGCGCTTTTGTTTGTCTCTCCTACGGTAGGAAGTTCTAACCTCGCGTGCTCGAATTGTGTAGTTGGGGGAGTGGATGAAGGTGATTTAATGGAACGCAGGCTGTGGAGGAGGAGAAGGATGCCATCGGACGCCCTCGTCCCGAACAAAGGATTTTTGGAAGATCTAATAATCTACTTGTAGTTCTAGGTCGAGCTTCTATGTCTAGATCGAGCTTCTAGATCTAGTTCTAGCGTTCTATGTCGGTAGCTATGCGCTGGGAACAAAACTCCATTTCAAATTACCACAAGAATAACGCCTGGACTGGATGCATCACCACTGCCCGCACCTCTCACCAAAGACCTAAAGTCGCCGTCTGAGAAGAGCAGAACCTACGAGCTCGGCGTCAAGGTCATACGATCCTCTTCCTTGCTAGTAAAGGGTACGCCGAGCTCTAGTAGCTTAACCATGACATCTCTAAACTCGCTGAAGAAGGCCTGGTCGTCCTTGGCATAACGCTCAACGTGTTTCTTAAAGTCCTTGTCCTGGATGAGCGCCATATCCGTCGGCAGCATCATTAAACTCTTGCTCCCGACATCTTGGTACTGCTTCGGTCCACTCCACTTTCTGAAATTCCACTTCTCCCCCAATAACAACCGGTAATAGTCATTACTCATGACCGTTGGGCTAAAACTCCAGGGTCCTTCGAATCCACTTCGATCAGTATGGCAGCGGCCGAGCGCGTGTGCACCGCTTAGAGCGACGATTTCTCGATCATCGAAGCCCATGCGCCCAAAGATGGCGCGTAGGTGCTTCTGTTCTTTGGCGCCGTCGGGAAGTCGGCCGTCGGGAGTGCACATGGCGACATCACGGTCTTGGCGGCCAGGACGCCAGGGGATGGTGGGACCTTGCATCTCTTGGATGGCGCAGACGCCACCGAGGGTCCAGAGGTCGGAGTAAGAGATCCAGGGGAATTTTTCTAAAACCCAGAGTAAGCCTAGAGTTCCAACATCAGGGGAGGAGGAAAGTACGTTTGGTTGGTTCCATAAAGTCACGAGCAGCTTTGAGACCAGAGTTGGCGCCGTGGTCGGATTCAGGGGCAAAGCGCATAGTTGCACCGTTGGAACCGCCAGTGCCAGTTTCCTTGTCGTAGCTAGACTACGTCAGCCTCCGAGAGCGTGGCTGCCGGATGGAATGGTACGTACGTCCCGCTGCAATGCCATGCCAATCGTACGAGTACTGGACCGTAGCTCCCATCATCATAGTCATCCTTCTCCGCAAGAGCCTTCGCTAGCTCATTGTAGACCTTTTGATAATCCTCCTTCGTTGGCGTCAATATCCCCGTCGTCTCGCCCGAACTACCCTTTTTCAAGTTTATATCCTGGTTCATGTACATGTACGCTCCCGCGCCACCCGCCAGGGCAAGTCCTCCGAGTCCAAGGTACAAGCCTGTGCGTGAGGTTTGACCTGCACCGGAGGCGTAGCCACGTCTGGAGGAGGATTGGAAGGTTTGGCGTGAGAGGGCATGGCGAGCGTGGCGAGCGGCAGTGGATCTGACGGTTGAGGTTACGGGAGTCGCGTGGGCGGCGAGGCGGGTGAAGGATTTGGCTGCTGAGGCCATAATGGCGGCGATGGGATAAGTGATGGGAGGTGTAGGTTTGAGATCCGGGGGTTGCCTGAGTAGCAGAGAGCACGTAGATGAGGGTTTCAAGCGGCTGTGAGTAGTGTGGTTGGGGTTTCTCACGGGTTTAGGAATTGTAAAGGAAGTCAACGGGTGAAAAAAAGTCTTTCAAGGGTCCAAGGAGATTAGATTAATGCCCGCTAAACGTCAGCATAAAATGAGGAGACCCTTGCTCCTCTTTCAATCTTTTTGTTAACAACAGTCACTTCACTTCTACAATGACTTTTGGATGGCAAACACAATAACGTTCCATCACCCAACCAGCCCCGCTCAAAATTCTCGTGACCATTGCCACGCATCACGCCCAGCAGCGCGCTCTGCTGGTCCTTCCACTCACTCATTCATTCATTGATGATGCGTTGAATACCTTAGTTCGAGCTTCAGATAAGGTTGGAAGATCGATCTCGAAACATCTAGGGGGCAGATTCCGAAGATACATACATACAGTAGGGGCACAGATCGGCACAAGCACCACCAGTACATATTCCGTAAGGTACCTTAGGCGTCAAAAGTCACCAAACAGTAAAGGGCTAGCCGAGGTTTCCCCACCCCCCCACCCCCCACCAGCTGTTCATTGACACTTTTGACGCCTACCTTACTGGTGAAGGATCTGTCGGCATACATAACAACTTACCACCCGCCCCCCTTTCACGTTCAGCAGCTTCGTTGATAGCCTTGAACACGAAGTAGTGTGTTCATATCCAGGCCCACACATGCTCTACATAAAGAAGCATATTCAACAAGGCGTCCTTTAGGATCAGGTGCCATGTTGCCCCCGAAGACCTTCGACTAAAGATGGACAATCTAGAACACTGGGCATATTAGTATTATTTGGGCGATGCACATAATTGTAGAATAGTCCGACGGATATGTTAACGGCCGGTGGAATCAATCCGATACTGATAGGAAAAGGTTCGGGAGGGAACGAGAATACACTGAATCAATGAGGATGAGTTTGAAGCCGGATTGTAGAAACAAAACATCTAAACTGTTCTCTATGTTATGTACGTAGCGTATTTAGTATACCGGACTGATGCATCTGTGGTTAAATTTCAGAAAGTTGTAGTCGCGAGTTATTCGCACATCCTCCAACAGAATAGATCCGTTGTTCGTTTTCTAGGAACGTGGGCCGCGTTGATTCGGCCAACGATTTATCGAGGTGACTTAATCCGGACGAAGAATCTCACAAAAACCAGGCGAGCAGAACACCAGCTCCAACTCCCCAGCTCATCGAACTACCGTCGATCTTGCTCGCCGCACCAGTGAACTTTGCAGTCGCACTCGCCGTTGGCGCTCCAGTTCCGCTCGCAGAAGTTCCGGTAGCACTCGCCGTTGAGTTCTGCACCATGATGTAGTTACCCGCCACCAAAGGCCCGACACCTGCCTGTTTCGACAAAGCTAAGATATCAAAGTTGAATCTGTTCATTCCCTGGTCCACGGTCCCCGAGCTGAACTGAGTCCCTGGTGCCGGAGGCATGAATGCGCCAGTTTGGGGGAACAGGAAAAATGTGTAAATGTGCGGAACATCCCCCTGAGGAGGCGCCGGACCCTGGTAAGCTGCGATGGGCGCAGACTTGTTCGCAAAAGCTCCGTTGGAGCTGAATTGGACGTCTGTTTGCCAGTAGTGGAGGCGTGTGTACCGATTGGGGCCGATGCCGGGGGCTTTTGCGCCGGGGAAGGTGGAGTTGATGAGTCTACCGGGGATGGAGAAGTCGACCAAAAGGACCATGTAAGTTGTGTTGGGGGTCGCGGAGGGGTAGCTAATGGTGGGGTAGGACCTGGTCACTAAGGATTTGTGAGCACTACATAGTAACGAGCAGCGAGGAGATGGTAGATACTCACGTGTCTCTGGCAGCATGATGCTAGGTGTAACGACAGTGGAGCCATATTTCACAGGAAGAAGATTGCTGGTAGAGGGCTGAACGCCCTGAGGTGTCTGGCTAAGAGCAGGAGCGGCGAGAGCGGCGAGGGAAAGAGCGAGGAGCTGGAAATGCATGATGGAAAGTTTATAACGAGCGATTGATTTGGGGCTCAGGAATACGAGTTTTTATACAGATAGTACACATATGAAGGAAGAAGCGCAGTTACCGAGATTGGATGTAAGAGGAGAGGATTTAAACGGATTCGTAGCGTAGCCGAGTCTTAACTCCGGGCGTGTCAAAGACCGGGCTTTCCACGTGCTTCTTCCATTCGTAGGAGTACTACTAGAAGAGCAGTACCCATTGATGTTGGTGGACTACAGATGCCGATGACCCGGGCTATTTCATTTGTTCAGATCTGGGACCTGCAGGATCCTCAGGCACAACCAACCGCCTTGCGGCTCGACCGGTGCAGCGGGAAGGACTTTCGCTGTTGCTGTCACGTGAGTGTCCCCTCCACTTTACGCCATGCGCGGCAGTTGAAAAGAGGATGGAGTTCCCCATATTGAAGTACTAAAGTAGGATCAGATTTGCATATAAACAGCTCTGGATCAACATGGGATATACCAAAAATTCATTAGCCTATCGAGAGTTTCGAGTATGAGTGCCGTAAACCATTAACGTGGGAATAACCTTTCTTCTTTTCCTCTTTTACGACGCAACTACCCCAAACAACACCCCCATCGCAATGGCCATGCACGTCGCAAATCCATTTCCAAGAGCTTTGCCACTCACCGCAGCCCCTGTGAAGCCAGTGACATTCCCGCTCCCATTTACCGATCCAGTGGGGGTTGCGATGAACGCCGTACTACCCCCAACAACTACGCTTGATGCTCCTGGCGCCAGACTAATGACTGTGCCGGAAACTGTAACTGCCGAGCCAGGCGAGAGCGTCTGTCCGGCCACGACGAATTGGGATAGCGAGTTCTCGGTGATTGTCGACCCGCCAAAGGTTATGGAGGGGAGTGCATTGGCCGTAAGAGCAAGTGGGATAGTGCTGGCCCCAACAACGACAGAAGCGCCGTTCGAAGCTACAGAGACGACGGTGCCGAGTATAGTGGCGGCTGCGCCACCAGGTGTGAGGGTAGTCGCACCGGGGATGACAATATTCCCGTTCGGTCCTGTTTGAAGTTGTTGCCCTCCGACTGTCGGCAAGGGTGAAGCCACACCAACGGGGAGGGCAAGGGTACTGGTGCCTATGACCACGCCGGCGCCGTTGGGTAGTAATGATACAGGAGTACCGGAGATTGTTGCTCCAGAGCCTCCGGCGGTCACTGTCGCGCCACCGGGCAGTATTATGTTGCCATTTGGTGCAAGCTGAATCTGCTGACCAGCGACCGTAGGTAGAGAAGATGGGGCTCCTGCAGGTAAGGCGACTGTCTTACCACCAACAACAAGACCCGCACCATTCGACATCACCGACACCATAGTACCAGAGATAGTAGCAGCATTAGCACCAGGACTAAGTGTTGCGAGTCCAGGGATAACAACATTTCCGTTTGAAGCAGTCTGGATCTGTTGGCCAGCCACGGTTGGTAAGGGGACTGTTGCAGTGGGCTGCAGTGGAAAGGCATTGCCGCCAATGACAACGGAAGATGCCGAAGGCCCGAGGCTTAATTGAGTGCTGCCAACAGTAATGGCAGGACCACCAGGAACGGGTGTTTGACCAGAGACGACAAATTGAGATTGAGAATTGGCGGTTATGACAGAGTTCCCAACCGTAGTCACAGGAGGTTGCTGTGCGGGGATGACCGATACGGCAGGAAGACTGACAGGAATTGGAATAGCTACTGTGGTGCCACCAGCAATGACCTGGGAAGGATTGACAACGACCGGTTGATTTCCAACAGTGGTTGTCACTGGTGGCGACCCTGGGGCGGGTCTAAAGGTCTGGCTGTTGATGATGACATTATTCGAGGAGATCGCAATCGGTACGTTGCTTACGACCAAAGTAGTTGAAGCAGAGGGAGGGCCTGCAGCTGGAGTCCCTGGAATAGCCACAGAGGCAATCATAGTTCCGGGCGTCGGGACTGAAGGAACACCCAAACCACTCAGAATCAATCCGGCTAGCCCTGACGCTATTGTCGTCGGCGATTTGGGAACCTGTGAGATCGTCTGTTGTTGTGGGGGTTGGGGCACAGGTGAGGTCGTCACAGAGCCGGGTGAGCTATTTCCGGGAGCTTGACTGGTTGCAGAAGATGGATTGTTAGTAACAGGTTCGAGGACTCTTGGCGATGGACTAGCAGTTACAGCAAGAGTGGTTGCAACAGGGGCTGGAGTAAAGCCGGCGTCAGTGGGCGGAGGAACAGCAGGAGCAACTGATGTAGTGAAAGGTTCCGAAGGAGAAAGCGCACCCCCGGGATTAGCAGAAATGGGTCCAAGTCCAGCAGCTGTTTTTTCTACGCGTGCAGGCGCGGCACAGGCTACCGAATCAAATATGAAAATCCCTACGTCTAACGTTGGCTGGCCGCGGAACGTACCAACCTCACAGTTGCTGATGTTCACATTCTCATAGGCTGCGAGCTGTCCGATAAGATCTGAAGGCAAAGCGCCTGTCGCCGTTGAGTTGCCGGACCAATCAACATTTGGCTTCCCAGGGTAAGCAGAAAAGAAGGGGACCGGAACAGTGATGGTTGACGTGGACGATGCTTGTTGAATTTCAAGGACGGAGAAGAAGACGTAAGGGGTTGGAGTCGTGGCGGTGTAAGCATAAGTAGCTCCATTGTACGTAATGTCCAGTCGTAGTACATCAGTCACGCCTGCAAAGGTCGGAGTGGAGAATATAGCATCTGTCCCTGTCCCTGTTTGGGTATTTCCAGTTACGGTGTATGTCCGTGTGCCTGCGGTTCCAGTACCAGTAGCTGTTGTGCCACTGAGCGTAATAGTAGTTGTAACACCACTACCGGTGAAAGTTTCGCTAGAGGCTTGCTGAGTATATGTAGATGTGTAGGCGGACTCGGTGAATGTTTGTGTAGTGCCGGAATTGATGAATGTGAACGTAGTCGTATGGTTTCCGACCTCGACGACTGTTGGAGTTGTGAAGTTGATGAACCGTGTAGAGGCTGCATGTAAGCCAACTGGGAAACTGTACGGTGCCAGCGTTACGATTGGCGCCAGAATGGTGCCTCCAGAGCTTTCAGGGAGGATTGGGCAAGCGTGCGTAGATGTATAATTGTAAGTGACGGAATTCCAGTATAGCAGGTTCGCATTTGGTGCATTAATGGTGCACCCGCCGGGCCGGGGTCTTGTAATTGTGACAAGTTTGACGGATGTCCGATGGATCGTTGTAGTATTCTGATCAGACCCAGTCCCTGATAACGTATAATTACCTGCAGAGGGAAAATTGGAGGTACCATAACTCGAAGGCGCCGCTGTGACTGGACCTGAGGACAATATGGGATATGGAGCTGCTTCTGAACTTGGGATTGCAGTCACGACCGAGACGCGGCTCCCGCTTGGGATTTTCCCACTTGGCGTTGCGGTGGGGTATGGAGTCGCTGTTGAGTCGGAATATGTCAAGAAAAGTTGTGGCCCTTTGAACATTTGTTAGCATTGGATATGTGCTGTTGAATCAATGCATCAAACGTACTTGCGACTGCAGGAGCAACCAGCGAGATTACCAAGACGTAGAACAGTGACAGGAAACCCATGATCGAGGGATCGATAGCTCAGTTTTCCAATTTTCGCAGAGCTGCAAATCAAAATTCCAACTCAAACTCTCACAACAACGATAAAATGCGAAGGTATCCTTCAACACAAACACAGGAAAGCCCAAGAGAAGAGCAACGAAAACAAGAAACCGCTCTTCCGTGTTTGCGAATGTGAGAAATCCACATGGCGACGACCCAACTTTCGACAGACGCCGATGCTAAGATATAGCTCTGTCACTCGTCAGTGTCCTAGTCGGGCCTTAGCATACCGTACATACTGTAGTGCCTCCGTACTAAGGTATGCACTGTACCACTGTAGTAACTGCGGCTGAAGAAATGCAACGCTTAAAACGTTTTCTGGGTCAGCCATAGGGCAGCTGCTTGTCAGATTCCCTATTAGTGCCCAACATCGTCGGATTTCATGGCGTCGATTCAGTGGCTGAATTGAGAGAACTGGGGAGGGTAAACGGTCCTCGAAGGATTCTCAGTTGATCAGTTCCTACAATAGTAAAGTATGATTCCCGTCGGGCGACCAAGAGTGGATGGCCATCGAGTAACACGTGATGGTTCGCTCAAGTTCGCTGTTGCGCGCTCGATATTTGGGTTTGTGGAACTCATCCGCTTTCCTTTGGTGGTCGCACCTGCATGCTGCACGCGCCCACGGGTACCATGCAAATGTTTATTTTTGAGTCTCTGGAGCTAAAACAACTTTAAAAAGCATCAGCATCTGGCGATTGCCGTCCGTCGGAGTTGCCGGTCGATGCTAGAACCCCAACGATTCATCATAGGCAGAGTCGAATTTTGGTAATGCTGTGATTGGATATAGAGACTATTGTTGTAGCAGCACAGTCACTATCGAGACATTTGAGCGATGTTGCTTCAGGGGGAAGATTAGATATGTGACATTAAAATTCCGAAAATTCCAACACATTCTGTCCTCACTTCCCCAAGGCTACTGGTATCTATAAGCCTTCCCTTTCTAGAGAACTCCAGACGCTTCCGCTCACTGGCTCCCCCAAAAATACAACATAGCTGACATGAAGCCGAATATAATGACAGAAGCCGAAGGAAAAGAAACATCCTCCCTAGGCCGTAAGATTTAAGAAGGTTTAATCCTTGGGTAATTGCAACGTCCCTACCTATCGAGACCGTTCTCTACACCCTTTGCGACAATGTTGTATGTTTTAGACATAATACTGGCGTCTGCTGTCCCTCGAGCTCCTGTGGTGTCCGCTACCACTGCGAGAATGGCCGCGTCTGTCATAAAGTCGTTAGTCTCAATCCTGAGGTGACTTGAACAGCGAAGCAAAGGCATACCGAGAGTCGTGGCTTCTACGTCTATATGTCTCCTTGACGACAACCTCCTTGTCCTCCGTTCTGTGCATGAAAAGCAACAGAAAGGACGTAATGAAGAAGAATATGCAGTTCATTATACCGAATGCAAAGGACGCCTTGAGCATTGCGCATGTCTTGTTGATGTTGGCCGAAAAAGGTGAGTTTCCGCTAAACCCATTGGGTCCGAGCGATACGTAGTAGTCACCATTGGAGGAGAAATTCGAGCAGTTGGCCGAAGATATGCCGCGGAGCTCAAAAACGCTCGCTATGAACGCTCCGACGAAGGCAAGGTCGACGAAAGCCACGAAGTAGGCAGAGTTCCTAGTTGACTTTCGCCGGAACAACGTAGCTATGGCCCACACTGCTCCCAATACTGAAGTTATGAATAGTACTCTAGAGGCATAGTCAGTATCAGGATCGCATGTGAGAGATGTAAATATTATGGGTATAGAATACTCACAAGACATAATTTGGTGTCAGCTCATTGGCAGTTTGAAATGCGTGAACGAAGTAAGACTTATGCCATGTCAGTTGATTTTCTAAGGCCGTTCTCTTCAGAATAGTCAATAATTACCAGCATTCCTAGCGTGGGTATGAGGGTCAGGATTTGGCATATCCGCCAGAAGGTGAAAAACAGCCCGGCAATCATTGTGACGATGAAGGTTCCCTAGGACCGCAGCTATTGCGCTGCTGTGTGCACGAAACCGGTAGGTAGGTAAGGCGCACGTTGCAGGGCGTTTGCCAGATGAACAGTGATGATGATCGATTCAAAGTGGGAGGAAGGTCTGGCGGAGAGAGCCTGATGGATCACGCAGGCTTCAATTCACTAAAACAGCCTCTGTAGAGTTCGAAGTGAAGATAGCAATGAAGCGTTTCAATTCCGGAAGGTCTGATGTTCAAAGTAGTTGCTTATTTGATACCGTACGTGCTTGTCGTCAAAGTGACAGGACGTCCTATCGGCAATGAGGGAAACAAATGACGTATTGCTGAGGGCGCGATACGAAGACACTGTTATGGGGAAAAGGTACAGTGGACACAGATTAATATGTACAGGACCGTGTCTAGATGAGATGATGGAAAGGATCAGGTTTTGGTGGTCATAATGCTCGTTACTCGTAAGTCGATGGAGGAAGGCTGGGCATTTTGGTGGGGCTGGGAAGTGAAGGGAAACTTGGTCTCCTCCCGCACCACCTTAAGGTACCTTAAGTTCTACGGAATACTGTAGCCGATATATCGTCAAGCGCAATCTGGGCGATCATCGCTTAGACTTACTTTCCTTCTCACCACCCACGGACAGTGGTGAAGAACCAGCGTTTGGCATGCCCAGGAATACCGGTTCACGGGTGTCAGCAGCGAAACCGTGGCCCATCGCATTTGAGCTAAACCCAATACCAATGCCGTGGCCCGTGGAATTCAAGCTCAAGAAAAATCTACACTTGGTTACCTACATTGGAAGGACGAACTGAATTGGTGCCCTACGATCATTTCATAAAACTGCCTGTTGGGTGATTGGGAAACTGAGTTCTCAGAGACCATTAAAATAGAGCGACTGATAGCATTCAAACAAGCGGTCAGCCTTTAGGCTCCTCCAGCGTCGTATTTCCTAAACCTTCTGCTCCTTCGCTCCAGCTAAATCAACATATTTCATGCGTGTTGTCCATCATGCATTTGACCTCAGCGCAACCGACATCTTCAGCTACGACGCCGATATAACGCACAAGCAGAAGTATTGCAAGTGGGGCTACACTTTTCTGGAGCTGGTGGAATTAGAATTCCATTGACGGGCTGATGGGCATGACCCAGGATGCAAGTCTCTTTTCGAAGAAGACAGCTGCAAGCTTCCCGAAGCTGAGCATAGCCGTAGCAAAATTCAGCACAGCATAGACAACTGTCCAAGGTTTAGTCGATACAAGGATTTAGGGCGTGGGGTTTCAACTCACTCCACGTGATTGTAGCAACGGTGAATTCGACATGTCTGTATTCGTAGCCACGTCATTCTTCAACTCGTGTCGCAGAGTCTAAAAGCTCGTCGAGTGATGATGTCTCGCTCTTCTTGTGTGATCTTACCAAATGTGCAAAACTCTTACGTCCTCAATGGAGTAATACACCGGTCGCATCGGAATACCTGTCTTTTAGAGTAAGCAAGAAACCTCAAATATCTTCATAATGATCTCAAAGGAAGCTCATGAGCTTATCTTGGCTTCATGGTAAATCCTTAGGTACTCATAGCGTCTTCGGATTCTGTTCTTCTCACCGACCCTTCGGACACAAGTAGGTCAGGCTTAACAACGACCATGAACGCTTTCATAAACTCCAGTACTCCTCTACTGTTATCAAGATTCGTGACCATGGATATGTAACCATCGGGTCTAACCAAGGCCATCACCCCCTGCATTTCGGATACGCCATGTGCTGCATGTCCTACTCCACCCACATCCTCGTAGACCCGTGAAATCCACTTTTGGAAAGGGTTGGGTAACTGGTCCAGCTCGATACCGAGGTGGGGGGAGGTGTGGATGAGGTAGAGATCAAGGTATCTACTTCCATCGTATTTGTCATTAGACCTTGTGCCCTCATCTGGGAGTGGCTGGGGTTCAGACGAGTCAATCTTGCCAAAGTAGTAGAGAGGTGATTCAGAAGACATCAAAAAATTAGACAGCGCTTGGAAAACTGCAAACGACAAGAGTTTGCCGATGAATATGCAGAGATGAAATCGATCAATTGACGGCATTTCACCAAACAAATCCACGATAGTTCCATCCACATGCCGTGTCAAAGTCATTGTATACAACCGTTTGCCTGCTGTAAGAGGCTCTATGGCAGCTTGATTAATCTGTGCACGTACGATGTTGTTGGTGGTAAGGCCTTCGGGATATCGATGGCCACATCCGCTTGTGAGCTTCTGGCTTTGCTTGTTGAGCACATAGAATCTGGCGAGACCCAACGCTTCTTTCTGCGTATGAGTGTTGGCAAATTTGGTATCAAAATCATTGACTAAGTTTGCAATATGTCGTCTTTCAATTTCGTAGGTGTCGAGTAATTCAGGCTTAGCGATACCTTTAAGCACTAGAGCAAGCTTCCAGGTGAGGTTATACGCGTCTGCCATGCCAAGATTCATACCTTGGCATCCATAAATTGAATGAGTATGACATGCCTCACCTAGCAGAATAACGTGTCCTTGAGGGTCAGTGAAACGATCTGCGATACTTTGACTGATTCGGTAGCGGCTGATCCAGGATACGTTGGTGACGTCGATCGTGTACGGGGAGAGAATATCTTTGATATGAGTCTGAAGGATTTCGAATAACAGTGTAGAGTTTGTTTCTGGGAATAGTATTGGAGGCTCAATAAAAAAGCTTGGGACTCCGGCATCCAATCGATCGATATCCTCCGGACTGAGTTGTACGCATATGCGGACACCATCCTGGCCGTTTGGTATCAGCGTACAAACCCTTTGAGCAGACGATAGCACGCAATGTCTTCGAATATCCGGAAAGTTGGTATCAGCCAATACATCTGCAACTGCCCATATTTCATGCCTTCCTTGTGCTTGTACCTGAACACCTGCTACATGCCGGACTATGCCTCTAGCGCCGTCACTTCCTAAAATGTATTTTGTATGCCATACCTCAATGACGCCGGAAAGGTGATCCTTCACATAAGCTTTCAAAGGCCAGGTATGGCTTGCGTTGGCATCATATGCGTAGTGTATAAGCTCTTTCGGACGATCAATCCCCAAGCCTCTAGAACCTAGGCCTGCTTCAAACGCCGCTTCTGTATTTCCTTGGTCGGTTACCAGAACGTATGGGAACAAGGTGGTACATGTCACTTCTGGTCCAACGCTACGTCTCGAGAGTCGGCCAGCGACGCCGTCAGGACTCCAGAAAGCAATCTCACTCATACGATTCCCCTTTTGATCCAGAGCATGTTGCAAGCCAAGGCTACATAAGATTTCTTGAGTTCGAGGTTGTAAGCCTAACTAGCATGTCAGTACAATCCATTCGAGCATACTATTAGCATCACAAACTACTGGCATGACCCGCATGAACTCTAGACGACCGCTTGTCAATGATGCGCACGTCGACCCCATACCGAGCAAGCGTTAAAGCTGCAATAAGGCCCGTGGGGCCTGCGCCCACAACGAGGACATCGACAAAAAGGTCAACCCCAGGTATCGATGTAGGCATATCAACTAGGCCAGAAGAGCCTGGACACGACGAAGCCGACTAACCGATACAAAAGCAAGTACTGTGCAAGTCAAAAGACTTAGGAACAAAAGTATTTGAATCACAGTAAAGACAAGAGATGATTATGTAGCCCAGCATAGCTGAATTAGATATTACGGTTCAGCGCCATTCGAAACCTCGAGGCAATTGTGATGACGGCAGCGGATCCATTGGCTCTGAAGTCAAGCGAGACTCGTTGTCTACAACATCGTGAGGCTGCTCCGCCTCCGCTAAATAGGTACCGTATTGCTTGAATGAGTGATGTTGGTGATGGTTAGCTAGATAGATAACAGGAGCGAGCAAATCTTTAACAGGAGCAGCTTCCGACTTCCGACTTCCGACTTCCGACAAGAGCGGGAGGCGGTAGAATAGCATGCAATTGGGAGTATCTATGGCCGTGCGAACATATTGAATGCACCTTCAAGTAATGAAGGTCTATCACTGCGTCACGCAACTGCTCTATCCCTAGTGACGTTGGGTTTGGTCCACAATGTCGAGGTTAAAGACGGATCTAAGGCTGTGCGGAGTCTACCGCTAAATACATGATCATGGCGCACAACAACACCCACGATGATCATCATGAGACTCAACGGGGGATGTCAATTGTTCCATATGGGAGCAACCGGGAGGTGGTACTGTCAGTATGTCTATTCCATATCTCGAGTGTCGTAATTAAACCATCCTCTCTCTATAGCCGCCACAATGATTCAGTCGTCGTGTTTGATCCACAGTCTAAACAGCTAGTCCTTCGCGATGCCTCGCCTGACGGCAAACTAGAGCTTGCCGATTGTCCTTACTGCCATCGCTCCTTGCGAAGAGAGGAAAATGGCCATGGCCACGAGCAACGCAGCCCAAGTCCAGGTGTGGCTGGAGGAGGCTTCGTCAGTCCGGAGTACTTCCGTATGCTACACCAAAGCCTGCCTGGTTCCGAGAATTCTTCGGCGCCACCATCTCCTCGAAGACGATTGGTACAACCAGTTGGCTATCGACATAGCTCTCCGATAAGTACTGGCCAAGGCTCAGACATCCCAAGCAGGCCGCCTGGCTCTCCCCCTTCTCCGTCTGGAATATCTTCTGCTGCGTTTAGTCCAAATTACTTTCAAAGATTCTTCGTGGAAGAAAAGGAGCTTGGGAGAGGAGGTAAAGGTGTGGTTCTCCTTGTTAAACATGTACTGGACGGTGTAACTTTAGGTCACTTTGCTTGCAAAAGGGTTCCCGTTGGTGACGATCACGAATGGCTAGAGAAAGTTCTGATTGAAGTTCAACTTCTACAGTATCTTTCTCATCAGCACCTAGTATCCTACAGGCATGTCTGGCTGGAAGACACCAAGCTGTCCAACTTTGGTCCTAGTGTGCCATGTGCTTTTATTCTCCAGCAGTATTGCAATTCGGGCGACCTCCATAACTACATTATGAGTCCCGCAAAACCGTCCGACACTGCTCATCAGCTCAAGGAAAGATTAAGACGTCGTTCCAAAAACGAGCTGGAACCACCTCGAGAGCTGCGCGGTCGTAAGCTACAGTTTGAAGAGATCTATTCATTCTTCAAAGACATCACATCTGGCCTCAATCATCTTCACGTTAATGGCTACATTCATCGAGATCTCAAACCCAGTAACTGCTTGTTACACGATGCGGGGAAAGGGCTCAGAGTACTGGTCAGTGACTTCGGGGAGGTCCAAGTGGAGCACATGGTTCGCAGATCTACGGGCGCCACTGGCACCATATCCTACTGCGCGCCAGAAGTGCTTCGACGCAAGTATCCCTCGGGTGCCTACGGCAACTTCACCACCAAATCCGATATCTTCTCTCTAGGGATGATACTCTACTTTCTTTGCTTCGCTCGACTACCATACCGCCACGCCGACAACTTCAATGAAGAAAACGAAGATCTAGACTTACTTAGGGATGAAATCACATCTTGGAGCGGCCTTCACGACGAAAGAAAAATGCGTCCCGACCTCCCAGAAAAACTCTACACCTTCCTCCGCCGCCTCCTCTCCCTCGATCCAGCGGACCGACCCAGCGCCGAAGAAATCTTATACGGCATTAAAACTGGTTCTGGCCTCGACGAAATCTCAGACGCCCGTCCGCCATCCAACCACGCCTTCGACGACCTCCGCAAGAGTTCCCGTATCTCACCGATCGATAGCCCTCAATCCGGGACCCCAATGCCCCAAACCCCAACTCGCAAAATGTCCACCGGCTTCGTTCGTCCTGGCGGGCCTGCCAAGCTCCGCCTGAACTCGTACCCCAAAGAGCACACCTGGGGCTCCCCAACCGCCGAAGACGAGAGCCCGACAGCTACAAGCCCCAGCCGAAGTCTCGTGTTGCAAGACCGCTATCCTTCCCCAACCAAAATCCGCAAAATGCCGCAGCTCGAAGCACCACCCCCACGCCCCCTAGCATTCCGCCTGGACGTGCATAACCCAGCTGTTCAACGCACCCTGCACGTAGGCTTGCTGCTGCTCAAGATTTTCTCAGTTAATATGCTTTGCGCGCCCATGGCCGCGAATCCGCTAATTGCGTATCCGCTGCTTTTTCTTGCGGTCCTGGATCTGTGGCTTAGTAGCGCTGGACCGGGCGTTTCTATCCTTCTTATGCTTGTTCATGTCACGGTCCTCTTGGGCGCAAGAGTGGGGGGCGTGCTGTGCGTGGCGCCGGGTCGGGTTTGGGAGGGGATCTGATGGAATTTATTGTGATACCCAGTGTTTGTATTTGTTTTGCTCAAAGGTAAGGTGCTCGTATCTAGAAATGAAGAGGAAAGCTACGCATTGCGCCACTGCATCAGCCGTATCAAGAACCGAACCTATTGTCAATGAATAGATACTCTTGCTCTCAGACGCTCATGTCGTATGGCTCTAGTAGGTAGGGATTTCAGGTTGTAGTAGAGTGCTGATCCCGTAATCGACGAAATTGGAAGTGGGGAAATGCTGGTTGAGGGTACTTGAATGGCTGTTTCGACCGTTCAGACTTGCTGAATACATAACAGCGGATCTTTTTTCGTAACATTTGATGTCCGTCTAAACTCCCAAGCTACTCTAGCTACTAAATCATTATAATATGGTATCGCTCCCTCCCCCCCGTTCCAAAAACAAACCACTACTCCACCTCCTCGAACCTCCCCTCCCTCACCGCCCTCTCAACCGGATTCACCACCTCCACGACCCCCGTCGCCTTCAGCCGCTCAAACAGCACAAACAGCTTCTCCGCCTCCCGCTCCTTCTCCTCATCCGTCATCTCCGGCCCCTCATCCCTCGGCTCCATGTCCCTCCTCTGTCCCGTAATCGGGTTGATCTCCTGCCCATCCACCGTCGTCGTGACTTTTTCGCCGAGATCTTCTGCTGCTCCGCTATCGCTCGCATTGTTGTTGTTGTTGAGGGTGTGCGAGGGCATGGGGATGTTGTGCGTCATGAGATAGCCCGAGGCGAAGCCGTAGCCGACGTTGCGGACAAAGGTTGTGGCGTCGGCGTCGGAGAGCTCGAAGAGCAGGCTGGAGACGGATTCGCGGATGGTGGGGGCGGCGGGGGAGGTGGAAAGGCGGAGGAGGAAGGAGGCGAGGGAGGAGGAGGTGCCGAGGGGGTGGGCGCGCTCGGCGTTGGAGGGGAGGAGGGCGGTGCGCAGGTGGGTTGCGAGAGGGGGTGGGGCGTGGGCGTGGAGTTTGCGGATGAGGGTGATGAGGGGGGTTGCGAGGGTTTCGAGGTCTTCGTCTTTGTAGGTGCGGACAGCGAGGTCGAGGATGAGGATTAGGCGGGTAGTGTTGAGTTGGGGGGAAGAGGCGGGGAAGAGAGGGGAGGGGGTGGATGGAGGGAAATCGAGGTTTAGGAGGGAGTTGATTAGGAAGGTGATTGGTGGTTGGAGAACGGGCGAGGGGATTTCGGTTCGGGAAAGAATCTTTAGGATGTGGGGAAGGGATTCGGTGAATTTTGGGGCTTGTTGGGGATAGAACTGGGTTAGATTGAAGAGCAGTTTCATAGTCTCGGACAGCGCTTGCGTATGTATTGGGGTGGGAACGGCCTGGGGACTAATTTTGGAGTAGCCTTTGGAGTGGCGAGCAATGTTCTGCTCCTTGTGAGCGGTAATTTGGTTTTCATTGCATAGATTCTCACCTGATTAATGCTCTCTGCTAAATGGTGGCTGTTGAAAAGGTCATCGAAATCCAGTTCCGTGTCGTAGGTCGATAGAAAGAGCACCCGAGATGTAAGCAATTCATCCTCCCGATTGTTGTTCTGTACATTATGAGGCTTGGAGATTCAGATACTCTGTTCGGATTCTGCTTTACCTTCATTCTTTCCGCAGCTTTACTGGCATAGCCTAGGTCAACAAACATCTGCCTCGTTTCACTTTGCAGCAACAAGACATTGGCGAGGCACTTGAGAGCTGCCCGTGAGGTCTCGAGAGAGTCGTCATCAAATCCATATCGACAGAGTAACTTGATAGCCTGCAAAGAATAATCTATTAACTATCTTGTCCATACACCTAAGTATTGGAAGCCTAGTGTAGAGTACCTCATTGTTCGATAACCATCGAGCATCATCAGGCGTAGTTACAAGCGACTTCAGCTGTGCCAAGGCATTGTTCCTTTCTGCAAGGATCACGGCGATCAGAAAGATGCAGTTGCAAACCAGCAAGGTGCTTACGTTGTGTCTCTAGATTTTGCTCCACGAGGTCGCCTTCAAGGACGTCGACCAATCCTATTATCTCTTTCTTTTTTGCTGCTGGCATAATACTGTTAATGTCTGTGGACAGAGCACGGCTGATAGGCGTCGGTGCTGACCTGAACCACTGGGCATGGGGCTTGTTGGCGACATTCCTGCACGAGTACTCCGTACTGAACTACGTTACGTAGGTAGGCAGCACGGAACAAGCCTTGCCTAGAACGAACGTCCGGGGAGCCTTGAGTAGGATGATAAGCAACAAGAAGGAGGTCGACAAGGGGTGTCAAAGCTTTGTTCTTTCCCCTATGTAGGTGACAGTCCCGGAACAATATTAATACATCATGTAGTGCAGCATTAGGGTTCGCATGGGGCTCAGGAACTGAAAAGTGACCAATCACAAACCTGCAAAGCGGAGAGGGGTGGAAGACGGGTGGAAGACGGGGGGGTGGAACCTGTGGAGCGGCCGCTAGGAAGACTTTCCGGAGCTTCCCCACACTTCCCATTGGTTTGACACTCGTGGCACTTTCCACTTTACGCGGGAATGGCGCTTGACTTCGAGCTCATCCCTGCACGCGTTTTTTCGTGTCTGCAAGCACCTGCAAACGCCCGGGAAATAAATAACTGATACGATGGCTGGTCACAACCAGAATCTGGGGACTTGGGCTTGCATGTTTTCTTCCAGCAGTGCTACTTTCAATTGTTGCAATGTGATGTTAGTTTTATGGACATTTGCTCTAATAGAGGCTGCTCAACACGGCCATGGTGGACGTGGCTCGGGGACTGGCTTCGTTCTCAACACGCCCGCCAACTCCTCCGAGAGAACGCAATGACACCATCACAGAGCTCGCCAATGACAACCACGCCTACTTCAACAGCATAATACAGCAGGCGGTCTTGGATACGCCGGACGACTCACCATCATCTTCGGGGGAATACTTTGGAAGATCCCTTGATAAAGGCTCGAAAAGGGTGGTGTTTTCGCCGTGGACCAAGTACCACAAGCCCTTCAGCCTCGGTAGCAAGAATGCCGTATTAGATGGGAACATAAGACCTCTTCCCCCCTCGCGAGATTGCCAATCCTCGAAATCCATACTCAAACGCTACATCGAGACCGCAATAACCCCAGATACAAAGGAGCCTCTGGCGGTCGACCCTAGTGATACCCCCGCCATGCTTCGGTCCACGATACAGCATCTGGCAAGTGTTTCACGGAGCTCCCGCCTCGATGCCTACATGACAATACTTGGATGTCTGAGCGCTTATGATGATGTTCCAGACGCTCCAGCTTTGGCCGAGAGGCTGCTTGAGTTGACAGAATTCATCCGCCGGGATATATCTGCTACAATGGAAGCGACTGGCGCACCTGATACGCAACTTGCTACCCAGGCACTCAAGCTCCTTACGACACTGCTCTGTACCGGTAAACTGGGGAATTCCATTCCTGAAGAATTTTCGTTATTTATTACGGATCGATCAATATCTGTTCTTGAAGATCGGGAGATGCCAAAAATAATCGTCAGCCACTACATGCAACTCCTTGCGAAGCAGAATTTCTCGTCGAAGGTAATGAGCAACGATCGGGTTAGCCGACTTCTCTCGGCGTTGGACAAAGTTGCAGATCACGTGAATGGCAACCGCGTGGTGGGCCATAGACTCATGATATATCAAAGACTGCTTACACAAACCAAATCATTGATGAAGCTTCGAGTTGGAGAGTGGATGGACCATCTCATTGCTGGAATGCTGAGTTCCCTCAAAGAGATCCGGTCTCGCGCCATCACTTTCGGACTAGAAGCTGGGCTTGCATTGGGAACGACATCTACGGTCTCCCAAGCCTGCATCGATGTCTTCAACAGAATATCTCCAGAGGGAAGGAAAGTAATAGATCTTCTTACCTTCCGCTTGAATGAAATGGTTGCCAGCAAAGAAGATGGTATCCACGCTCCACAGATCTGTAGTGTTGCGATCCTTTTTCTTCGAAGTCGACGGCGTCAAATTGAGCGCTGGGAACACCTTAAAACATGGCTGCAGATAATACAACGATGCTTCAATTCGAGCGATGCCCATGTCAAGTTCCAGACTAACATGGCCTGGAACAGACTGGTATTCGCAGTCAATCCTGACATTTCTACATCATCATCCATGGTAAAGATGCTCCGACAGCCACTTGTATCTCAGCTGAGTCGGAACACTAACGACAAGCATTCAAAAAACGCAAAACATATTGCTCGTTCCAGTTATTGTAACCTGTTATACTACACATTTCGTCCGGTACCTACACATGCGCAACTCGATCAATACTGGGAGGAATACGTATCTCAAATCATCCCGAGTAGTTTCTCAGCAAGCAAATCCGACATGAACCACGCTTGTGAGATACTGGCAGCACTGTTCAAAAGCACAGCACCCAAGGTTTGGGATGAGAATAGAGCTAATACGGGCGTACCTATTAAAGCAGAGGATCTTCCTTGTCTTGATTCCAAGTGGATTCGCCAACGAGCGGCAACGATTCTGACAACCTTTGACAAGATGCTCGACGCCACGGACTGGCAACTTGATACAGCGGAAGAAGCACCCATTGTGCTAGCCTGGCGGAACTTCACGGCAGCTGTCGGCGAGGCAGGTACTAAAGAGGTCAAAGTTTCGATGGAATCACTGACAGCTGTGGCTCAAATCCTTACAACAATCAAGCGTCTCTGGGAGCGAAGCTTGAGGCAGCAAGAGGCGGCCGAAGATCGAGACGTTTTACAGACTATACAGAGGGTTGGTCTCCTCATCCATGAAGCAGTGACTAAAATAGGATCAATGCCATTTACTGAGAGGAGATTGGTCCAAAGCTCCCGAGATACGTTCGAAGCAGCTGAAACGCCATCAACTCGGTCAGGTCGACACCAGGGACCTCTTAATTCACCGATACTACATTTACTGCATATGGTCAGCTCTGGGGTGGGAGACGGTCCTGTCAGCCAAGCTTACCAGGATTTGGTTGGAAGTCTCGTACACATTGCGCTACAGTCTGCAACATTTAGGCGCTCTAAGCTCGGAGTCTTGCGAGATATGGCTCGTCTCATATCGACAGAAGGTGAACCCCACTCACCAGCAAAGCTTTCTTTGTGGCGGTTCATTGCCGAGGCTACCAGGTCCGCCATTACAGTGCCAATGTCGATCGACAACCACAACGACAGCCCTCAGTATGCGGGTCACGATTATCGAGAAGCCATTAAGATCCTTGAAGTAGGGCTTCAACTAAATGCCGTTGAAAACCTCGATGCATGGCTGAGTTTAAGCAATGCTATAATTGATCTTCTGCATAATGAGGTTGGTGACGGAGGTGTCATTTTGATCTTCACGGAGCCTCTTGCACACGCTGTGATCCAAAACGGCCGCTACGCTTGCAACGACTTCCTCCTGAATTGTGCTACCGCAATATTGAACACAGTGACTTGGCCACAATCTCGGCAGGTTATGGAACGAGCACAAAAGGTCCTATGGGGCACAAGCTTGGCCTTGCACAAAGCTCAGCCTCTGGATTCTTTCAATAATCTCTACATGATGGTGAACAATCTGCTTGGCGACATGTATCAACAGCTTGAGTCGGAAGGTTCCGCAACCATGATTTCATTCCTCGCAGCTGTCACAACATTTATCTCCTCATGTCCTCTGTCACTAAAGGTCATACTACTTAAGAGGATACAGCAGGGACTTGGCCTCTGGGTCGAGGATGCCAAAGGTCTAATGACCCACTCCAGATCCGATCCTAAGTCGGATATAGTTTATGCTGAAGTAAGTGACGGACATACTACCGGATATAGACCCGCTAACCTTAGCAAACAGGCCAAGAAGCTTTGGACTGCAGTCACCGTCGCAATCAAAGCAGTGCCCAAATTTGACAACGCACTGTTAATAAGTATCCAAGATTTGATGGTGTCTAGCTTGACAAGCCGTCATCAAGCCATCATGAACGAATCTATAGAATTGTGGAACTGCACTTTCGGGAATGCAGAGTTCCTGGAGTATCGTGGTGATTTACGGACTGCTTTGTCCAAGTTGAAATCCGTGACTGAGATGCAGCTGCCAAATTTCCCAGAAGATGATATAGAGGTGAGCGAAGTCAAAGCCTCTATGGAAAATAACTTTAGAAAGAGTACTGATAGTTCAAGGTTATGTCATCGCCCATTCGTTTCATCGAGTCCCAGGATAGTGCAGACAACCTGCCTGATACCTCCGTCGGTGGTTTTGGGAAACGGACCGCAATGATGAGGGACACGACCCCGAGACCTTTTACAGGCTCTTTAACTCAATTCTCAGCATCTTCGCCGAAAAGCTCGTCCCGGCGGTTAGCCGAGAAAAAGACGACTCCCACGGCTCGCCTGCGTCACAATGATTCACAGGTCCACTTCGCTGCTATAGAATCATCGTCTCCTCTTGCTCCTTACGCCGATGGCTCGCAGCTTCTTACCGAACGTCAGAAGGAAGTCAAAGAACGTCAGAGGCGCGAGGCAACAGCAATCTTCCCGGACATCAGGTCTAGTCCCAGATCAAGGTCACGAACTGGAGATAAGAGAAGCCCGCCAAAGCTGGTCCTCAGCGGGAGTCAACATTCGCATGAAAACCTAGATGCCGACGATTCCTCTCCAGTATTACCTTCTGATGACGCTCTAATGAAGGATGTCCTCGGATCATCTCCGACACCCAGGTCAAATAGGAGAGTCACGCTTGACCTGGGCTCGGATTTTGAGCCTCCATCTTCGCCGCCAACAGCGCCAGCAGTTGTAGCAGCGGTGCAGCAGTTGGCCCCACCTCTTATCCCATCGCGGATCATGCAAGATCAGGTTAAGTCTACGAACCCAGAGGAGAACCTCCCAGGAGCCGAACCAGAGATCGAAGAGGTCCGCCTACCTCGTAAGGAGCCTGTTTTAGTCCAGCACTTAGAAGAGGCTACTGTAGGCAAGCGACTAGAGACAGTAATCTATAACACGAACCCTAAACTAGAGGGCAATACGTCAAACGAAAACAATCGCGTCCGGTCAGACATACTTCCCTTCTCAGAGGTGGACATGTCTGTCGATGCACCATCCGAGCCAGTCGTGGAAACTCCAGCTACCGAAAGCGGTGCCAAGAGCAGTTTGGTCGAAGCTGCGAGCTTTTTGTCAGATCCACCTGTCACGTCGTATGCTCACGAGGAGCCAGAATCTCTCAAAATCGTCCAACAGGTCGCTACACCCATTGCATCATCTAACGCGTCAACAAGGGATCAAGGCCATGCGCCGCCTTCCCCAGAAGCTAAGATCAGTAGCATCATTGATTCTTTTTACGACGAGTCGACATCATTCTACTCGAACGAGGATAACCAGATTGCAGCCCAGCTGGTCAACGACTTGGAGCGTGCGTCGCAACAAGCCAGTCCTCAAAAGAAGGAGCATTCCGGAGCAAACAGTCAATTAAGGAAAAGGAGAAAACGGAAGATTGAATCTGGGAGTTTACGGAGAAATCCCAAGAGAGCCAAAGCTGCCCAAGGTATTGAAGTGGTTGTCGAAACACGCAAGCCTGGTGATATCAATGACTGTGTCATTGTTGACAACCGTCGAGCAGTGACCAGTTTCTCACCGTTGCCGCAAGAGATCAAGCAAGAGCGGTCGCCATCGCCTTCTGGAGACATTGCAGCTGTCACAAAGGCACTCAAAGTCAAGGCGACTCCAGTTCGTCGCACTAGAAGTTCAACAGGTGGTGCGCCACCTACAATCGAGAACCTTGTACCGCCATCTAGGAGAAGAAAAGTCGGAGCTTATCAAGTCAAAAGGGAGAGCGATGGCGACAGCGGAGACATTGTACCGCCACCGATCGCGACATTGGCGACATTGGCGGATGAGGCTCTTCCTCGCGCCTTACGAAAGCGGTCGAGACAGTTGAAACCGCAAGAAGCCGAGTTTCCGCAAGTGGCAGGATCGGCAGGGAATTCACTCGATGAGGAGGAACATAATCCGAAACGCCAAGCCAGGGATACCGCTCGGCATCTGAAGGAGCAAGATGCTGTCATGCAGCAGGACGACGATCCTGAGGCCCCACATGCAGCGACGTCATCCGCCCAGCCATTGTTGGCTTCTCTCCGGATGTGGATTGCGGACGTTCAGCGGGCGGTTCTGGAGCCAGAGGAGGAGAGGGAAGTTGTCAGTTTGATGTTCGAGTCCATCCGAGAAGTCCATGAGGCAGGCCGTCGCAACACCGGAGTATAGAGGGGGTTGTTTGGTTCTCTACTGACTGCTTCCGTCGTTTCGGCGGGCATAGCGCGGTGGGGTTAGCGGGAAAATGTAGATTAGATGATACCAAATGCCACACACCCTTTGGAGCCGTGTGTAACTAACGTTACACAAAGCACTGGCAGATGACCGAAATCTCAACAAAACGGCACCCACCGATGATGTCTGTTCTGGCTGTTCTACTCTCCAGATGTTGTGATAGGAGCCAACAGTTTGACCGGCTCAGTGGCCGAGTGCCGACAGGATCCCCCAATCGGGCCTAATGCGCATGCAACATGACGCTAGCAAGGAACCCCTGCACGTGGAGATCCCGGCCCCGCTGTTTCATCTTCTCGCCAACAGCCCACCAGCCGTCGCACCAGGCCACCTTTGGCTTCGATCACCTCGGTTTGTAAGGTAAGTAAGTGCATTAATGATTCACTCGTAAGCTAGACGAAACACAAGGTATGGCATTACCTTATTCATTCCGGACTTCTTGGTGCATTTTGCTTTCTTCTTCACTCCAGACAGCACGTGAGTAAATTCTTGTCTGCTTTAATTCTCCCTCCTTCTCTCTCTCTCTCTCTTCTCCTCTCTCCCCCTCTTCCTCTTCCTTCTTCCTACAACTCAGATATATATCTGAGACGAGCACGTTCAAGATGGACAATTCAATGAAGTCTGGCAGCATGGACCGTTCGAAGAAACCGGCAGCTATCCCGGTGTCACCATTTGCACCTACCCCTCAGGTCACCATTTCAGAAGACAACTCCCGCGTCACCGCCAATCTACCCACCGGTGAACGGGTCGAGATCCTGCTGTATGGAGCTACCGTCATCTCGTGGAAATCAGCCAATGGCAAAGAGAACCTTTTCCTCAGCGAAAAGGCTCACGTGGACGGCTCTAAGCCAGTGAGGGGTGGCATCCCTATTGTTTTTCCGGTAGGCTCGTCTTGCCCCCACAAATGACCGAAGCTATGCAACACTTCAATCTGTCTCAATTCACAACCCTAAGCCTTGTGATCAATCTTGAAACACATGGAACTATTCACTAACCGCCCATTCTCCAGGTGTTTGGTCCACCCAACAAAGATCATGCAACAGGCCAGCTACCTCAACATGGGTTCGCCCGTACCTCTCGCTGGGAATATCTTGGCAAATCCTCCTCCGAGTCCTCGGCTCTGTCCAAAGGTAGCGGCGATTCCTCGGTCAAACTGGATTTCGGCCTTTCGAATAGCCAGATTGGAGACGCCAAATGGGACTACCCATTCGGTCTAACGTATTCGGTGACGTTGAGCAGCGAAGAACTAGAGACAAGCCTAGTGATAAGAAACCCAGGGGAGAAGAGTTATGATTTCCAGGTCTTGTTCCACAGCTATTTCAGAATCGACGTAAGTTTCAATGTCCGGAAGACAACCTGAGGTTCTCAAAGATGCTTACCCCCATTTCCCAGGACATCTCCCACACCACAATCACCGGCTTCGAATCCGCCCCCTTCCACGATAAAGTTCTCAAAAACCCCACCTCACCCCCCGCCGAATCCCCCATCAAAATCTCTTCTGAGACGGACCGCGTCTACACCACCGACCCGTCCCAACTCATCACCGTGCTCGAAAACGGAAAACCTCGGTTCGAGTTCACCCGCGACATGCTCCCTGACGTCGTAGTGTGGAACCCCTGGGAAGCCAAGGCGAAGACTATGGCGGATTTCGGACCACAGGGCGCGTACCATCATATGGTGTGTGTGGAGGCCGGGAGCGTGAGTGCGTGGAATACGCTTGAGGCTGGGGATACGTGGGAGGGCGGGCAGAGGATTAAGGCGATTCTATGATGTCACGGTTGACGAGCTTACGAAGATGCATGATGATGATGCATGACTGGGTGGGGCATTTGACAAGAAGGGGAAAAGTGGAATTTTCTGCCATTTCGGTGGTAGCTTTTTGGTGAACTTTTTGGTCGTGGAGCTGGAGGCTATGATAGAAATGGTTAACGACGATTATGAGCCAGAGCATGACCCGTACCAGTGTGTGTAACGGATACATGCAGTGCGAATGTGAGACCAACAGGCACCACCCCTTATATTCCCAGTCTCGATTTAGCGAAAAGACAAGGGAGTCTCTACGGACACCAAACTCACTGGGATCTCTTCCTTCCAAAAACTCGTTTTCCCCGTCCAAACTGAGCACATCTCTCCCTCTTCTTCCCAACTAACAACTCCTCCACTACTACATCCCCACCGTCCGTTATCTTCCCCTACAACACCCCCACTACTTCCAGACCATCATCTCTTCTTCACTTCTATTCTACTACTATTAACCGTCTTCTACGCTACACGGAAAAAAAACACTCTCCACCTCCTCCAAAGCCCCTATTCCCAGAAACCCAAACCGTGGCTAAATCCAGCATCAAAAATCCCCTTATCAGCAAAACAAGACCACATCCAAACGCGCTCTGTGGGTGATGTGATGATGGTGGGGGAGGTTGTGCTTGGTGATGACTTTCGTCCTTTTCTTTATTTGGGTGGGTGGGGTTTGGGGGACTGGTGAGATTGAAGGGAGAAGAAGGGAGAGGGATGGGAGGGGAGGGAGAGGGAGGGGAGGGGAGGGAATGGAAAGAAGTGAATACGCCGAAGGGGGAAAAAGAGGGGGGAAGAGAAGGAAAAAGGGAAAGGGAAAGGGAGCAGGAAATGATTAAAGAGTGAGAGAGAGGGAGGGACAAGTGATGGTGTGCTTTTGATTTCGTATTTTCACATGGTTTTTCTTAAAACGATCTGATACTTTCGAGATTTTTCTCACTCGGGTCTCCTCGGATAAAGGAAAGTAAGTCACTGTCTTCTGTTGATGACATCAGTTCTGATTCTGTTTGGTTTTCTCCTGCTCACCCTCTAGCTTCTCGGCTTTTTTCTTTTCATTTTATATCCATCTCCATCTCCACCTCCACCAATACCCTATCCTCTCTCCCATCCCAACCCACCCCATCTTTCCTCTTTAAGAAAACCCCCATAATATCACACACACACACACCCAGCAACCTAAGAACTCAAAACTTATCCAACGATACCTTTTACACGACATGTCGGGTTCTTTCAGGAGCGAAGGTTCGGTGTCGGAGAGAGAGAAGGGAAAGAGAGGGGGTTTTAGCGGGACCCGGGGTGAGGGATGGGATGATGGGGTGAGGGATGGTATGGAAGGGGGATTCGATGGTAGGTAGGTGGGGAAGTAGGGGTGGGGATGGGAAAATGAATGAGTGAGGTGGGGGTTTCTGTAGTAGTATGATGATTGTGGAAGCTGGAGAGGAGGAGGAGGAGGAGGAGGAGGAGAGAGTGAGAGGCGGGGTAGAGGAGGAAAGAGCTAGAGAAAGGCAAAGAGTTGGAGGAAAAGGGTGGGGGAGGGGGGGATGGGGGGAAGGGGGGGTTAGGTGTTTTGATGGAAGGAAGGAGGCAGGACGTCGAGCTGAGACGGGACGAGTGTGTGCTATAAATGCATCGGTGTGTTTTTTTCTTTCTGATGATGATGATTGTGGAAAAGAGAGGGGGGGGAAAGCGGGGTAGGTTAGCTAGGTGGGTAGGTAGGTAAAAATGAAAAAAGAAGAAAAAAGAAGAAGAAAAAAGAGCTGAGCACAAAGAAAATTGGGGATACATATCACAAAAACCGAAATGAACAGAAAAAAGAAAAAAAGAAACTTATCGATTATTTTCACACACAGAAAACAGCGCCGCAACCCACCGAAGCAACTACATACATACATACATAATCAACTCCGCCCCCCCCCCCCCCAAAAAAACCCGTCGCTTTCATACCCTAGAGCGCGGGTCAAAAGGCTGCAGGGTACATACATAGGCACATACAGTACCCCGCGCTAAGTCTTCGGCTGCG